>OGSF01000366.1_pt1 | contig 12736 bp, 11 predicted proteins | sample 1573811 | NCBI WGS metagenome assembly OGSF01 (sample SAMN03295835, study PRJEB24534) | human gut metagenome | isolation source: fecal sample 3 from infant 5 | host: Homo sapiens | place: USA: Pittsburgh, PA | collected 2014-07 | reverse complement strand
CGCACGGAGTCCGCTCGGCAATGGCCTTTCGAAATCATGCGGACACGTTCACCTGTGTACCCGATATCGGCCTGGTGTTCTGTAACTTAAGGTTAACGGGGAATCGCAGGCGGATTCCCCGTCGCTACGCTCAGAGGAACAGCGCGCAGAAGGCGAACACGGCATACCAGAGCACGGCCGCGCGCACCAGCAATTGCCAGAGCGCATCCAGGCTGGCGACGCCGGCGGCACCCAGTTCGACCGCTTCGACATCGCTGGCGACCCGTCCGGCCTTGCCCAGCAGCGCGGCCGCCGAGATGTCCCAGGCCAGCAGCCAGTGCAGCAACACGCGGATAACCGCGAGGAAGTTGCCGACCAGGGCGAAGCTCAGCACCAGCGCACGCACCGGCAACCAGTCGAGGATATGCCGGACGCGCGCCGCCTGTTCGCGCAACGCCGGCTGGCGGGCGTGCTCCAGCGCCAGTGCCAGCAGGCGATAGGCCAGGGCCGCCACCGGGCCGAGCAAGGCATACCAGAAGATCACCGCGAAGAAGCTCTGGTAGCCCTGCCAGAGCAGATGGCCGTGCACCCGGCCGATCAGTTCGCTCTCGCTGCCGCCCAGGATCCCTAGATCGCGTTCGGCGACATGGAAGGCAGCCTGGGCCTCCTCGCGCCGCCAGGCGTCGCGGAACGGCCCGAGGTCGGCCATGACGTCGCCGCGGCCGAGACTGTAGACCACCACCAGAAGATGCAGCGGAAGACTCAGCCAGCCATAGGCCAGCGGCTGCAGCAATGTCAGCAGCAGGGCCAGCGGCAGCAACGGCAGGACTACCGCGAGCAGCAGCCCCAGCCAGGAGCGGCGGGACACCGAGGGCAGATCCTCGACCAGGCTCAGCCAGGCGAGCCAGGCGCCATCGCGCTGGATACGCCGGCGCCAGCCGGAGAACTTCTCCAGCGCAAGGGCCAGCAGCAACACCAGGAACGTCATGTTTCCTCCTTGGAATCGGTCAATCCGGCGCGGTAGCGCGACCAGTCGAAAGCCTCGCCGGGATCGGTCTTGCGCTCCGGGGCGATATCGCAGTGGCCCTGGATGCGTTCCGGGGTGATCCCCGGGAAGGCCGCGCGCAACAGCCGCGTCAGCCCGGCCAGGGCAGTGTACTGCGCGTCCGTGTACGGTTCCGTGTCGGTCCCCTCCAGTTCGATGCCAAGGGAGAAGTCGTTGCACGCCTCGCGACCGTCGAAGCAGGAAACCCCGGCATGCCAGGCGCGGTCGTGACAGGAGACGAACTGGGTGATGGCGCCGTCGCGTTCGATGAGGAAATGCGCGGAAACCGTCAGGTGGCGGATCTCCTCGAAATAGGGATGTTCGTTCGGGTCCAGGCGATTCTGGAAGAACGCCTGGACCTTACCGGTGCCGAACTGTCCCGGCGGCAGGCTGATATTGTGGATAACCAGCAGCGACACCGCGTCCCCTTGCGGACGCAGGTTGAAATTCGGTGAAGGGCAGTGGCGGACGCCACGGACCCAGCCGGTAACGGAATCGAAATGCATACGGGCTCCTGAACGAGCCCCCACTCTAATCCAGCGGCGCCGGAATGACGATCAGGCGGGCTCTGGATCGGCCGCTTCGACATGCGTCGAGGAAAGGTATTACCCGCAAGAAAGAAAAGACCCGGCATCCGCCGGGTCCTCGAGAAGCGGCTAGGCGCCCTTGAGGCGCCGCAGGTTGCCGATCACCGACTCCAGGGCCCGGTCGAACAGCAAGGCATCGTCCAGCAGGCGTACCGCCTGCCGGCGAAACTCCACCGCCAGGCCCATGCGGGTCTTTTCCAGGACCTTCATCCCGGTGCGATTGACGAAGATGTAGCGACCGGTGGGCCGGATCACTGCCGCCAGCTTGCAGCGCAGCTTGTGCTCGGCGTCCTCCTGGATCTCCACCCAACTGCCGACACGCAGCGCATCGACCCGCAGCAGTGCCTCGTCGTTGTCCGGCAGGCGCACTTCGCTCTCGACAGGCGCCGGGGCGGCGTCCGGCGAGGTCAGGACGATTTCTTCGACCACCCGCAGCATGACCGGCGCCCGGGGCTTTTCCGCGGCCGTGCCCGGGCTCGCTTCGTCGAGCAGGGGGCTGTCCGCGACCGCCGCCTCGCCGCGCTTGTCGCGCTGCAGACCCTGGACATGCAGGGTTTCCAGCTGGCTGAAGAATTCTCCGGTGGAAAACGGATCGAAGGCTGCGCTGGCCAATCCCTCACGCAGCGCCTTGAGCAGGCCAGGCACACGCTCCAACAACTGTTGGCGGGACAGCGGATCGTCATGCGGGCCGACGCTCCAGATCAACTCGTCCATGGTATCCAGGGCCTCCCGCCACTCGGCCGAAGCCTTGCCATGCTTGAGGCAGATCAGCAGCATCACCTTGCTCCAGGCATCCCGCAGCAGGCGCACCACCACCTCCGGCAGGACCTTGCCGAGCAGTCGCTGGTTCAGCACCTGCTCCACGTCCTGCCGGGCCAGTTCGGCCTTGGCGCGGCCTTCCTCGGCGTCGCGGGTGCGCTGCTCGAGGAGCTCGCTGCGGCGGCGCTCGTCGCCGGTGAAGGCAATGAAGTCCTCCAGCAACTCGGCGAAGATCGCCGGGTCGTCGACGAAGTCGTTCAGCAGCCGCATCACGACCTGTTCGATCTTCTGGTACAGGCTGTCGCGCCGGGCATCATTGTGTTCGGCCCAGCCCAGCGACGCGGATGCGATCTCGTTGAGCAGGCGACGCGCCGGATGGCTACCGCGGCTGAAGAAGGTCTTGTCGAGCAGGGCCACCTTGAGCATCGGGATCTGCATCCGACCGATCAGGGCCTTCAGCGAATCAGGCAGGGTGCGGTCGTCGAGAATGAATTCGAACAGCATCGACACCAGGTTGATGACGTCATCGTCCACCTGGCCGACCACCCGAGAACGGCCGCTCTTGTGGCTGACCCGCTGGAGCAGTTGATCGACCCCGTCGCGGACGTCGAACTCCGCGGCGCCAGGGCCCGGCAAGTGCTGTTGCAGGTGGGAAAGCAGGCGCATCAGGTCGTTGCTGGAAATCGGCGCGGCATTCTCAGGCGTTTCGCGACGGTAGAAGGAAGGATTGTCGCGGACCTGCGCCAGCAGTTCCTGCAGCGCGCCGAAGACTTCCTGCTGGCCGCCGTCGAGCAGCGCAGCCTGTGCCTGCAGGGTCCCGGCATCGCGTACCGCTTCGGGACGGACAGCGGGCTGACGCCGCGGCAGCGCGGATTTGAGTTCCGGCAGCACGCCCGCAGCGACCAGGATCTGGTTGGCCTCGGCGTACAACTGGTCGCAATGGGCCAGGACGTACTTCTCGAACAGCTTGAGAATGATCAGCTTGACCTTGATCTCGACGCCGAGCCCCTGGCAGGCATCGAGGAAAGCCGCGGTCAGCGGACGCGGAGCGAGGGGATTGCTCTTCTCGTCGACCTTCCGGCCGACCAGGGTGTTCAGGCGGGTGCTCAGGTGGGCCAGCGCGGTGGCATCGCGGCTCATCACCCGCGCCACCATCGCGTCCACCGCGACGGACTCCTCCAGTTCCTCGTTCTGTACCAGGCTGAGGCTGTCGAAGGACACGGTATCCAGGGTCGGCACGGATTTGCCGGACTGTACCTGGTTGAGCGCCGAGAACTCCTCGAAGACCTTCTGCAGGTAGATCCGCTCGATACTCTTGCGCTTGAGGCGCAGGTCGCGCATGGCTTCGAAGAAAGCGTTCTGTTCGAGGTTGCTGGTGGCTCGGTCGGCCATTTCGAAGAGGGTGTCGTCGGCGTTGTCGAACAACGCCTGCAACGCCTGTTTCAGCTGCAACGCCGCCTTGTCGCGCACCTGCACGAGGATGACCGGCAGGCGCCCCGCTCCGGCGTTCGGCGACGGCTCGGAAGCGACCCTAGTCAGGTGCACCACATTGGCATCGTTCTGCATCGGGACTCTCCTGCCACCCTCGCGGCCGCGCATGGAATGGCAAAAATCGGGCACAGAGGATCGATTGGCGTCGTCCGTAACGTCAATTTCCAGGCGTCAAAAACAAGTATCTACATTCATTATAGAGATACTTTCAAATCTAGATAGAGGGTTTTCCTATAGACATGACTCTCTTCACACAAGCGAAGGCCGATGAATGGCGGCCGTCCCGACCGGCGCCCAGGCAGGCACAGACGCCGTCCGCTGCGCTCCGTATAATCGCCCGATCTCGTACAGGAGCCCGCCATGCCTAACCTCACCCTTGCCGACCTCCAAGGCGAAATCCAGGCCAACGTCCGCACCGCCCTGGCGGAAGACGTCGGCGGCGGCGACCTTACCGCTCAGTTGATCGATCCACAGCGCGAGGCCGAGGCCCGGGTGATTACCCGCGAGCACGCGACGATCGCGGGCCGCGCCTGGGTCGACGAGGTCTTCCGCCAGGTCGATCCCCGAGTGCTGGTGACCTGGCAGGTGGAGGACGGCCAGCGAGTCGAGCCGAACCAGATGCTGTTCCAGCTAAAAGGTCCGGCCCGCGCCCTGCTCACCGGCGAGCGCAGCGCGCTGAACTTCCTCCAGCTGCTTTCCGGTACCGCCACCCGCAGCCAGCACTACGCCGACCTGGTCGCCGGCACCGCGGTGAAGCTCCTCGACACGCGCAAGACCCTGCCCGGCCTGCGCCTGGCGCAGAAGTACGCGGTCACCTGCGGCGGTTGCCACAACCATCGCATCGGCCTCTACGATGCCTTCCTGATCAAGGAAAACCACATCGCCGCCTGCGGCGGTATCGATCGGGCAATCGCCCAGGCCCGGCGCATAGCACCCGGCAAGCCGGTGGAAGTGGAAGTGGAGAACCTCGATGAACTGCGCCAGGCGCTGGAGGCCGGCGCCGATATCGTCATGCTCGACGAACTCAGCCTGGACGACATGCGCACCGCCGTCGCCCTCACCGCCGGCCGCGCCAAGCTGGAAGCTTCCGGCGGGATCAACGAAAGCACCCTGCGCAACATCGCCGAGACCGGCGTCGACTACATCTCCATCGGCACCCTGACCAAGGACGTCAGGGCCGTCGACCTGTCCATGCGCCTCACCCTCTGAACGAATCGCAGGCAATAAAAAGCCCCGCCGAAGCGGGGCTTTTTATTGCGACTGGTGCCGGATAGAGGAATCGAACCCCCGACCTTCTCATTACGAATGAGCTGCTCTACCGACTGAGCTAATCCGGCGGCGCGGGGAAGGTATCACTCGGCGCAGCCGGATTTCAACCGATATTCCCCCTCACATGGGAATCCAACCCTGAATCCAGAAACGTGGCGCCTCACCGCCGCCGTGGATTTCCAGGTAGCGCTCCTCGGCCGCGGTCAGCCCCGGCACTTCGAGCAGCAACACGCGCCCCAGCACGACAATGACAACGACAGCCAGGCCCCGACAGAGCCAGCGCTGTGCGGGGGACGGCGCGACCGGCTTCGACCAGCGTGCCATGGCGATGCCTACCAGCAAGGCCAATACGGTCTGGGTGAAGGGCATGACGAACACGCCGTCCACCTGGGCCAGGACCAGGACCGAAACGAGGGCCAGCCACAGTCCGGCGTCCATCGGATCGCCCTGTTCACGCAGGTAACGCGCGCCGCGAAGCAGACCAAGGATCATCAGCCCAACCACCAGAAGGCCAGCGACCCCACCCCATTCGGCGAACCATTGCAGCAGCATCTGGTGCGGGTGGGCACCGACGCTGTTCGGCACCGCCGAAAAATGCATGGGCCCGACCCCAAGCAAAGGATGGGCTACGAACATGCCCCAGGCATCTCGCCACAACACGTCGCGCAGAGACAGACCACTGCGCATACCGGACATGAGGGTCATGTCGATACCGAGCCAGGTCGGCAAGGCAACCATTAGCAGGAAATAGAGCGCCAGTCCGACGAATGCCGCGGACAACTGGACGATCAAAAAGCGGCGCCCCACGGGGCCGATCCAGCAAAGCGCGAGATGCGCGACGGCGAAACCCAACCAGAGCCCGCGTCCAGCCAAGGCGAAGGAGATGCACCATTGGATGGCCAGCAGCAGCATGACAAGCCAGGACAGTCTGAACCGCCCGGTCTCTCGTAGGTACAACCCCAGCGCAGCTATCAGCGGCAGCAGCATGGCCTGGAACTGCCCCATGGTCCGGACGTTGGAAAAGCCGCTGAGCAGAACCCCAGGGTTCAACTCACGGAGTCCGCTGACAAAGGCCGAAAGATAGGAAAGCAGGAACTGGTAGCAGAAAAAACCTCCCAACACGACCAACCCCCAGAGGGCGGTACGGCGAACCCACTCTGGGCTGGCGGATATATTGAAGGAAAACAGCATCAGGCCGGCGAATACCGACCATTCCTTGAATGCCCAGGAAGGATTGGCGGAGAGAAATGAGGAAACGCTGCCTAGACCCAAGATAAACAGCAGCGCTGCATGGGCCTCCCTTCCGGAAAATGTCAGAGGAAAAGAAAAGAGCAGCAATAGTGACGAACCACTCAACACCAGCAGTTGAAGTATTCGCTGCTGGTCATGCCAGTTCTCGGAAAAACCGCAGTAAACAACGGGAGAAAGCAGAGGAATGCTTATTAGCATTAGCAGAACAATACGCGGAGCCCTATCCATCCTTTTCCAGGCTAGCCACATTCGCATCACATGGGCTCCAGAATGAAAACGCCCCGCAATGCGGGGCGCTTCTTTCACATTCAGACCAACTCGAAAAGCCGATTAGGATTTCGGGCAGTTAGAGGGGGCATAGTTTGGTTTCCAGTTAGCAGGAGTGCTACTGATCGAGCAACCCCACACCCCATCAGCGGTACGCGAAACGGTAATAACTGCACCTTTAATAGCGGCACCGGAAGAACCATCCAGAGTAGCTTCCAACTGCACAGTAGGCAGAGTACCATTTTTCACAGTAATCTGACCTTTCTCCGACCCTTTCAGCAAGGTAGAACCGGTAAATCCAATATCATATTGGTCCTTGGTAGGAGTCTTACTGGAAACAATTTCTTTCCCTTCCAGAATCGCCGACTCCGCAGCGGTCTTCAGCGCGCTGACTTCACTCACAGCACGGGTCACCTGGGTACGGGCGGTGTAGTCCTGGTATTGCGGGATGGCAATGGCGGCCAGGATGCCGATGATCGCGACCACGATCATCAGTTCGATCAGAGTAAAACCCTTCTGAGCTTTCATGAATATCTCCATGTGGTATGTATAGGCCAAACGCCTTCCCCCTCCAAAGCAGGTTGCATGCCAACCTTTCAAACGCCCTCCTTTCGCAACTCTCGCGGAGACTTCGAAAGTGTTCCGCTCTCCCCTGCCGGCAATATGTGACACTTTTTGGCATCTCGGAATCGTCGGTTTGGCAGCCTTTGGCATCTGCGTTATAAGTCTCGCTCCAAGCCTTCTTCAGATGTTCCCCAATGAACGATTCCACGCCTCTCAGCGGCCTTGCCAAGCAACTGGTCCTGAACGAACTCCTCGACGAAAAGTCCGCCCGCCAGGCCCAGGTGCAGGCCGCGCGCAACAAGCAGTCGCTGGTCAGCCACCTGGTCCAGGCCAAGCTGGTGCAGAGCCGGGCGTTGGTCGAGGTGGCCGCCGAGCAGTTCGGCATCGCCTATTGCGACCTGAACAGCCTGGATCGGGAAAGCATTCCGAAGGATGTCATCAGCGAGCGCCTGGTCCGCCAGCACCGCGTGTTGCCGCTGTGGAAACGCGGCAACAAACTGTTCATCGGTCTCTCCGACCCGACCAACCATCAGGCGGTCACCGATATCCAGTTCAGCACCGGCCTCACCACCGAAGCCCTGCTGGTAGAGGACGACAAGCTCGGCGTAGCCATCGAGAAGCTTTACGAGGGCGCCATGGACGCCCTCGGCGACCTCGGCGATATCGATCTCGACGGGGTCGATGTCGGCAAGGCGGAAAGCGCCAGCCAGGACGACGGCGGCGACGATGCCGAAGACGCCCCCGTGGTGCGCTTCGTCAACAAGATGCTGCTCGACGCCATCCGCGGCGGCTCTTCCGACCTGCACTTCGAGCCCTACGAAAAGACCTATCGGGTGCGCTTCCGTACCGACGGCATGCTCCACGAAGTGGCCAAGCCGCCGATCCAGTTGGCCAGTCGTATCTCTGCTCGTCTCAAGGTAATGGCCGGCCTGGATATCTCCGAACGACGCAAACCGCAGGACGGACGGATCAAGATGCGCGTATCGAAGAACAAGTCGATCGACTTCCGCGTCAACACCCTGCCGACCCTGTGGGGCGAGAAGATCGTGATGCGGATCCTCGACTCCTCCAGCGCGCAGATGGGCATCGACGCACTGGGCTACGAAGAGGACCAGAAGGAACTCTACCTGGCCGCGCTCAAGCAGCCACAGGGCATGATCCTGGTCACCGGCCCCACCGGCTCGGGCAAGACGGTTTCGCTGTACACCGGTCTGAACATCCTCAATACCACCGACATCAACATCTCCACCGCTGAAGACCCTGTGGAGATCAACCTGGAAGGCATCAACCAGGTCAACGTCAACCCGCGCCAGGGCATGGACTTCTCCCAGGCGCTGCGCGCCTTCCTGCGCCAGGACCCGGACGTGATCATGGTCGGCGAGATCCGCGATCTGGAGACTGCCGAGATCGCCATCAAGGCGGCGCAGACAGGGCATATGGTGATGTCCACCCTGCACACCAACAGCGCCGCCGAGACCCTGACCCGCCTGCTGAACATGGGCGTGCCGGCGTTCAACCTGGCGACCTCGGTGAACCTGATCATCGCCCAGCGCCTTGCGCGAAAACTCTGTTCGCACTGCAAGAAAGAACACGACGTGCCGAAGGAAACCCTGCTTCACGAAGGTTTCCCCGAAGAGCTGATCGGCACCTTCAAGCTGTATTCGCCTGTAGGCTGCGAAAACTGCAAAGGCGGTTACAAAGGTCGCGTCGGTATTTATGAAGTGGTTAAAAACACCCCCGCCCTGCAGCGGATTATCATGGAAGAAGGCAACTCCATCGAGATCGCCGAGCAAGCCCGCAAAGAAGGCTTCAACGATCTGCGCACCTCAGGCCTGCTGAAAGCCATGCAGGGAATCACCAGCCTGGAGGAAGTCAACCGCGTGACCAAGGATTAATCCATGGCGGACAAAGCGTTAAAGACCAGTGTCTTCGTATGGGAAGGCACTGACAAGAAAGGCACCAAGGTCAAGGGCGAGCTGTCCAGCCAGAACCCGACCCTGGTCAAGGCGCAACTGCGCAAGCAGGGCATCACGCCGGTCAAGGTCCGCAAGAAAGGCATCTCCCTGCTGGGGGCGGGGAAGAAGATCAAGCCTATGGACATCGCCCTGTTCACCCGCCAGATGTCCACCATGATGGCCGCCGGCGTGCCGCTGCTGCAGTCGTTCGACATCATCAGCGAAGGCTTCGACAATCCGAACATGCGCAAGCTGGTGGAGGAGATCAAGCAGGAAGTTGCCGGCGGCAACAGCCTGGCCAACTCGCTGCGCAAGAAGCCGCAGTACTTCGACTCGCTCTACTGCAACCTGGTGGACGCCGGCGAACAATCCGGCGCCCTGGAAACCCTGCTCGACCGGGTCGCCACCTACAAGGAAAAGACCGAGGCGCTGAAGGCCAAGATCAAGAAGGCCATGACCTACCCGATCGCGGTGATCGTCGTCGCCATCATCGTTTCGGCGATCCTACTGATCAAGGTGGTGCCGCAGTTCCAGTCGGTGTTCGAGGGCTTCGGCGCCGAACTGCCGGCCTTCACCCAAATGGTCATCAATATCTCCAACGTGCTCCAGGAATGGTGGCTCCTGGTACTGCTGATGATGGGCGGCGCCGGCTTCCTGCTGAACCACGCCTACAAGCGTTCGGAGAAGTTCCGCGACGCCACCGACCGCACGGTACTGAAGCTGCCTATCGTCGGCGCCATCCTCTACAAATCCGCCGTGGCACGCTACGCGCGGACGCTGTCGACCACCTTCGCCGCCGGCGTGCCATTGGTGGAAGCCCTCGACTCGGTTTCCGGCGCCACCGGCAACGTGGTGTTCAGGGACGCGGTGGGCAAGATCAAGCAGGACGTGTCCACCGGCATGCAGCTGAACTTCTCCATGCGCACCACCAACATCTTCCCCAGCATGGCCATCCAGATGACCGCCATCGGCGAGGAGTCGGGCGCGCTGGACGACATGCTGGCCAAGGTCGCTGGCTTCTACGAGCAGGAAGTGGATAATGCCGTGGACAACCTGACCGCCCTGATGGAACCGATGATCATGGCGGTCCTCGGGGTCCTGGTCGGTGGCCTGATCATCGCCATGTACCTGCCGATCTTCCAGCTGGGCAACGTCGTCTAAATGACCCTCCTCGACTACCTGGCCAGCCATCCGCTGGCCTTTGTCTTGTGCACCATCCTCCTCGGCCTGCTGGTCGGCAGCTTCCTCAATGTCGTCGTGCATCGCCTGCCGAAGATGATGGAGCGCAACTGGAAGGCCGAGGCCCGCGAAGCGCTCGGGCTGGAGCCGGAACCCAAGCAGGCGACCTACAACCTGGTGCTGCCGAATTCGGCGTGCCCGCGCTGCGGCCACGAGATCCGCCCCTGGGAAAACATCCCGCTGGTCAGCTACCTGGCGCTGGGCGGCAAGTGCTCGTCCTGCAAGGCCGCCATCGGCAAACGCTACCCCCTGGTGGAACTGGCCACCGCGCTGCTTTCCGGCTACGTCGCCTGGCATTTCGGCTTCACCTGGCAGGCGGGCGCGATGCTCCTGCTGACCTGGGGTCTGCTGGCGATGAGCCTGATCGATGCCGATCACCAACTGCTGCCGGACGTGCTGGTGCTGCCGCTGCTCTGGCTGGGCCTGATCGCCAACCATTTCGGCCTCTTCGCCAGCCTCGACGATGCGCTGTTCGGCGCGGTGTTCGGCTACCTGAGCCTGGGGTCGGTGTTCTGGCTGTTCAAGCTGGTGACCGGCAAGGAGGGCATGGGCTACGGCGACTTCAAGCTGCTGGCCATGCTCGGTGCCTGGGGCGGCTGGCAGATCCTGCCGCTGACCATCCTGCTGTCGTCGCTGGTCGGGGCGATCCTCGGGGTGATCATGCTGCGCCTGCGCAACGCCGAAAGCGGCACGCCGATCCCCTTCGGTCCCTATCTGGCTATTGCCGGGTGGATTGCTTTGCTCTGGGGTGATCAAATAACCCGGACCTATCTGCAATTCGCCGGATTCAAATGACCCAACCCTGGATACTAGGCCTCACGGGCGGTATCGGCAGCGGCAAGAGCGCAGCCGCCGAGCACTTCATCTCCCTCGGCGTCCACCTGGTGGACGCCGACCATGCCGCCCGCTGGGTGGTGGAGCCGGGGCGTCCGGCCCTGGCGAAGATCGTCGAACGCTTCGGCGACGGCATCCTCCTGCCCGATGGCCAGCTCGACCGCGCCGCCTTGCGCGAGCGGATCTTCCAGGCGCCGGAGGAACGGCGCTGGCTGGAGCAATTGCTGCACCCGCTGATCGGCGCGGAGATCGTCCAGTACCTGGCCAGGGCCGAATCGCCCTATGCCATCCTGGTCTCGCCGCTGCTGGTGGAGTCCGGCCAGCGCCAGATGACCCACCGCGTGCTGGTGGTGGATACCCCGGAACATCTGCAACTACAGCGCACCATGCTTCGCGACAAGGTCTCCGAGGAGCAGGTGCGCTCGATCCTCCAGGCCCAGGCCCGGCGCGAAGAGCGCTTGAAGCACGCCGACGACGTGCTGGTCAACGACGGCGACCTGTCCCACCTGCAGCGTGAAGTCGAACGACTGCACGCCTTCTACCTGACCTTGCGAGGAGGCCGAGCATGAGCCAGCCCCTGACCGTGGAGTGCCCGACCTGCGGCGCGCCCGTCGAATGGAAAAGCGACAACAAGTACCGCCCCTTCTGCTCCGACCGCTGCAAGCTGATCGATCTCGGCGCCTGGGCCGCCGAGGAACATGCGATCCCCGGCGACACCCTGGAAGACGACATCTTCTCCGCCGACCTGCCGCCTCGCGAGCATTGAACGCAACGGGCCAGCCAATCCGGCTGGCCCGTTCCTTCAGGGGCGCATGAAAGCGTAGTCGCGCTGGTCGTCGAGATTCTCCGCAAGAAACTGCAGTTCGCTGGCCAGGTCGCCAGCATCGCGCTCCGCCCGGTTCAGTTCGACGATTGCGCTGAGCAACGCGCGCAGGCGCATTGCCCGGTCCGCCTCGTCGCTCTTCGACAGCAACTCTCGCAGGCCCTCTCGGGCCCATTCATGGACACCCATGTTCCGCTCCTCACCTGGGAAAACGGCAGGATCGCGGCCGGCTTCGTCCGAAACACTGACGCAAGTCAGCCGCTGCCCGCCATGAACCTGGCGAATGACTGGTCATCAGGGCTTGCGCTCTTCGTCCTTCCAGGGCGCCTGCAGGTAGCGCGTGCGATTGAAGGTTTCCAGCCACTCCGGGTAGTAGACCACCAGGCCGGTGATCACCGTGCCGTTGATGAAGGCCTCGGGGAACATGATCAGCCACAGGTAACCGGCGAAGTCCTCCAGCCAGGGCGGCATCGGGAAAAGGCCGTCGATCCAGACCACGCCAAGGCCGAGCAGCAGGACCACCACCGCGGTGAGGGCCGCCGGGAAGAAACCGCAGCAGAAGATGTAGACGAACAGGTTGCGCGGCTGGCGCTTTTCCACGAACAACGCCGCCAGCTCCGCGATCAGCGCGGGGATCGCCACCAGCAGCACGCCGTTGACGCCGATCGCCAGC
>OGSF01000365.1_pt1 | contig 12773 bp, 16 predicted proteins | sample 1573811 | NCBI WGS metagenome assembly OGSF01 (sample SAMN03295835, study PRJEB24534) | human gut metagenome | isolation source: fecal sample 3 from infant 5 | host: Homo sapiens | place: USA: Pittsburgh, PA | collected 2014-07 | reverse complement strand
CTGCTGGACTCCGCGCACATCCAGGAAAAGGACGCCGAGTGGGAGAACCGCTGGCGCAACCGGATCGGCAAGCCGAGCATCAAGCCGCTGTATACCCAGGCCGACACCGAACGCGCGCTCAAGCTGCGCCGGCCGATCAGCCTCGGCAGCACCGTGGCGGTCGCTCGTGGCGTGCGGGTGACCTTTCACAACGCCGGGCACATCCTCGGCTCGTCGATCGTCGAAGTGCAATTCCACGACCAGGTGCAACCGCGCCGCCTGGTGTTTTCCGGCGACCTCGGCAACACCTGCTCGCCGTTGATGCGCGCGCCCTCGCCGCTGAGCCGGGCCGACGTGGTGATGCTCGAATCCACCTATGGCGATCGCGATCACCGCGACAGCAACGACACCCTGGAGGAACTGGCGGCGATTCTCGACCAGGCGCACCGCGACGGCGGCAACGTGCTGATCCCGTCGTTCGCCGTCGGCCGCACCCAGGACCTGCTCTACTACCTCGGCCGCTTCTACCAGGAGGGCCGCCTGCCGCAACAGGCGGTATTCCTCGACAGCCCGATGGCCGCCCGTGCCAATGGCATCTACCTGCGCCACAGCAACGAGTTCGACGACCGCGACCGCGAGTACATTCGCGGCACCGGCACCACCCGCCTGGAGGAATGGCTGCCGGTGCTGCGCGTCACCCGTAGCGCCGACGAGTCGATGGCGATCAACCGGATCAAGAGCGGCGCGGTCATCATCGCCGGCAGCGGCATGTGCACCGGCGGCCGTATCGTCCATCACTTCAAGCACAACCTCTGGCGCCCGGAATGCCATGTGGTATTCCCCGGCTTCCAGGCGCGCGGCACCCTGGGCCGCAACATCGTCGACGGCGCCAGCGCGGTTCGCGTGTTCCACCAGCGCATCGCGGTCAAGGCGCAGATCCATACCCTCGGCGGCTTCTCCGCCCACGCCGGGCAATCGCAGCTGCTCGACTGGGTCGGTCACTTCGCCCACCGTCCAGCGCTATACCTGATACATGGCGAGCGGGAAAAGATGGAAGCGCTGCAGGGCGCGATCCGCGAGCGTCTCGACTGGGATGCCGAGATACCGGAACCCGGCGAACGCATCGAGATCTGAGCCGCCGTCCGCAACTGTCACGCAGTCCGTGGCAGTATGCGGATGACCGCCTGTCCAGGGTGGTTGTAGAAGGAGTATGCGAATGCCCTACGAAGCCGATGACTATCTTTCCCGGCACTTCCAGACCAGCGGCACCGACCTGGCGCGGAAGGTCGACGAACTGGCGGCCCTTGCGGCTCCCGGCGACAGCCCCAATCTCGCGCTCTACCGCGAGATGCTCTTCACCGTGACGCGCATGGCCCAGGCCGACCGCAACCGCTGGGACGCCAAGATCATGCTGCAGACCCTGCGCGAGATGGAGCATGCCTTCAGCGTCCTCGAGCAGTTCAAGCGGCGACGCAAGGTCACCGTGTTCGGCTCGGCGCGCACGCCAGTCGAACATCCGGTCTATGCCCTGGCGCGCAAGCTGGGCGAGGAACTGGCCCGCTACGACCTGATGGTGATCACCGGCGCCGGCGGCGGCATCATGGCCGCCGCCCACGAAGGCGCCGGGCTGGAGAACAGCCTGGGCTTCAACATCACCCTGCCCTTCGAGCAGCACGCCAACCATACGGTGGACGGCAGCGGCAACCTGCTGTCGTTCCACTTTTTCTTCCTGCGCAAGCTGTTCTTCGTCAAGGAAGCCGACGCCCTGGTGCTCTGCCCCGGCGGCTTCGGCACCCTAGACGAGGCACTGGAAGTGCTGACCCTGGTACAGACCGGCAAGAGTCCGCTGGTGCCGATCGTGCTGCTCGACCAGCCGGGCGGCCGCTACTGGGAACACGCCCTGGAGTTCATGCAGGAACAGTTGCTGGAGAATCACTATATCCTGCCGGCCGACATGCGCCTGATGCGCCTGGTGCATTCGGCCGAAGACGCGGTGAAGGAAATCGCCCAGTTCTACCGCAATTTCCACTCCAGCCGCTGGCTGAAAGGCACTTTCGTGATTCGCCTGAACCACGCCCTGAACGAAGCCGCGCTGGCGCACCTGCACGAACACTTCGCCAGCCTCTGCCTGAGCGGCGGCTTCCAGCAGCAGGCCTACAGCGAGCAGGAACAGGACGAACCGGAGTTCCGCAACCTGACCCGCCTCGCCTTCGTGTTCAACGGGCGCGACCAGGGGCGGCTGCGGGAATTGCTGGACTACATCAACCTGCCGGAAAACTGGGACTGAAGCTGCCGCTCCGGCACGCGCTCAATCGTCGCTGCGGCCGTTCAACAGGCGGCTGATCGACTCCATGGAGTAACCCCGGTACGCCAGGAAGCGGCCCTGCTGGGCCTTTTCCCTGGCGTCCTGCGGCAGGCGGGCGAACTTGCGGCGCCAGACCTCACGCAATTGCGCACTCCAGTCGACCTCGCAGGCACCCAGCGCCCTTTCGATATCGGCGCGCGGCAGACCGCGTTGCGCCAGTTCCTCACGGATGCGCAACGGCCCATGGCCGCTACGGGCGCGACTGGCGATGAAGCTTTCGAGATAGCGGGATTCGTCGAGCAGACCTTCCTCGGCCAGGCGGTCGAGGGCAGGATCGATCAACTCGGCAGACGCGCCACGCTGGCGCAACTTGCGGGAAAGCTCGGCGCGCCCGTGCTCACGGCGCGCCAGCAGATCCATGGCCGCCCGCCGCACGGCGACGGGCGTATCGAGCACGATCGCCATTGGCCTCAATCGGCTTCGGCGTCAGCCACTTCTTCGGCGTCGGCCTTCACCGGGCCGCTCTTGGCCAGCAACTGGTCGCGAATGGTCTTCTCCAGTACCGAACCGATTTCCGGATTGTCTTCCAGGTACTTGGCGGCGTTCGCCTTGCCCTGGCCGATCTTGCTGCCCTGGTAGCTGTACCAGGCGCCGGACTTCTCGACCAGGCCCAATTGCACGCCCAGGTCGATGATCTCGCCGGTACGGTAGATGCCCTTACCGTAGAGGATCTGGAACTCGGCCTGGCGGAACGGCGGGGAAACCTTGTTCTTCACCACCTTGACGCGGGTTTCGCTACCCACCACCTCGTCGCCTTCCTTCACCGCGCCGGTACGACGGATGTCCAGGCGGACCGAGGCGTAGAACTTCAGTGCGTTACCGCCGGTGGTGGTTTCCGGGTTGCCGAACATGACGCCGATCTTCATGCGGATCTGGTTGATGAAGATGACCAGGCAGTTGGCGTTCTTGATATTGCCGGTGATCTTGCGCAGCGCCTGGGACATCAGGCGTGCCTGCAGGCCGACGTGGGCGTCGCCCATCTCGCCTTCGATCTCGGCCTTGGGTACCAGCGCGGCCACGGAGTCGACGATGATCACGTCGACCGCGTTGGAGCGCACCAGCATGTCGGTGATTTCCAGGGCCTGCTCGCCGGTGTCCGGCTGGGAGACCAGCAGGTCGTCGACGTTGACGCCCAGCTTGCCGGCATAGTCGGGATCGAGCGCGTGCTCGGCGTCGACGAAGGCACAGGTGGCGCCCTGTTTCTGGGCCTCGGCGATCACCGAGAGGGTCAGGGTGGTCTTGCCCGAGGATTCCGGACCGTAGATCTCGACGATCCGGCCCTTGGGCAGGCCGCCGATGCCGAGGGCGATGTCCAGGCCCAGGGAGCCGGTGGAGATGGCCGGGATCGCCTGGCGCTCATGGTCGCCCATGCGCATGACCGCGCCTTTGCCGAATTGGCGTTCGATCTGTCCCAGGGCCGCGGCCAGGGCGCGCTTCTTGTTCTCGTCCATTGAAGTCCTCGCGAAGTCAGGGCGGCCGGACGGCCACGAACAACTGTATAAGTAGACAGTATTATTCCACAGGGCAAGTCGCTCGCCTACCCCCGACGGGAAGAATGTTCCGAACGGTTGCCCGCAGGCGCGGCTAGCCCGGGTTCTCGCCGTTGCTCATGCGCAGCAGGCCGGTCAGCGCGGTCGCCACCGTCTGCCGGCGCACGGCGTCGCGGTCGCCGTTGAACTGGCAGCGCTCACTGACCAGCCGCTCGCCGTCGGCCCAGGCCAGCCAGACCGTGCCTACCGGCTTTTCCGGCGAGCCGCCGTCGGGCCCGGCGACACCGCTCACCGCCACCGCGAAACGCGCCCCGCTGTGCCGCTGGGCGCCGCGCACCATGGCCTCGACCACTTCCCGGCTGACCGCGCCGACTGCCGGGAACAGCGACTCGGGCACCTCCAGCTGGAGGGTCTTCTGGCGGTTCGAGTAGGTCACGTAGCCAGCCTCGAACCAGCCCGAACTCCCCGGGATGCGGGTGATCGCCTCGGCGATGCCGCCACCGGTGCAGGATTCCGCCGTGCTGACCTGCTCGCCCAGGTAACGAAGGCTTTCGCCGAGGCGGGCGGCCAGTGCGGTCAGGTCGGACTCCATCAGGGTCATCACTGTTCTCCAGGGTAGAAACGGAAAGGGACTACCCTACACCATCGGCTTTTCCATTCAGAAGCAGCTTTCGGACAAGCGCAACCGCGCGAAGGCAGCGAATGCGCGAACATGCGTGTTCCATCACCGTCCAAGGAAAGGCACCCCATGAACATCGCGCCACTCAAGGTCTCTCTGCTCTCCCTCGCCCTGCTCCTCTCCCCCGTAGCCAGCCTCCCCGCCCATGCGGCCTGCACCGCCAACCTGGCCCTGCAACCCGCCAGCAGCCTGCCCGCGCTCGGCGGGCGCCTGGTCTACCACAGCTATATGGAGTACGGGGACGGCTCCTCGAACCTCTACCTGCACGATTTCAAGAGCAAGAGCACCCGCCAGCTCAACCAGCCCGGCTGGAACATCGAGGACCCGATGAATGCGCATTTCTCCCCGGACGGCCGCTACCTGACCTTCATGGGCCGCCAGAATGGCGCCTGGCACGTGTTCGCCTGGGCCATCGGCGGTACCCAGGCGCCGAGCAACCTGACCGCGGCCATCGGCGGTCGCAACGAGGACCCGAAGTTCTCCTTCGATGGCCGCCAGGTCGTGCTCAAGCACGAGGGCGACATCCGCCTCGCCACCCTGGTCTTCAATGGCGATGGCAGCGTCGGCGTGAGCGCCTGGAAAGCTGTGACCAGCGACGGCTGGAGCACCGAGGAGTCGATGCCGTTCCTCACCCCCTCAGGCAAGTACGTGGTCTACGCGACAGGAGCCGGCGACAGCCTGCGGGTGGTGCGCAGGAACCTGGAGAACGGCCAGGTCAGCCCCCTCGCCACCCCGGCCGCGGGGGGCCGCGACTATTACCCGGTGGTACGCGACTACACCGCCTACTTCCTCTCGCGTACCCAGCCGGCCGGCAACGACCAGTTGGCCATGGTCGTACCCAACAGCCCGCCCGGCACCCCGGCGATCCTGCCGCTCAACCACTGCCAGGGCGACAATTCCGATGCCGCGCCGGTGAACGAGGACTACCTGATCTTCTCCAGCACTTCGTTCGACCCGACCTACAGCCTGCTCCTCGGTGACATCGCCGCGGCGCGGGTCTGGCGTCTCGACCCGGCGCAGATCAACCTGCCCGACGGTCGGCAGAAGCTCGGCGCCAGCTATACCGCGGCACGCTGAAAGCAGCCCGCACAGGCGCGGACCTGAGGGTCCGCGCCGGTTCCGAACGGACCCGACACAGGCCGGTGAATCGGGTTAACATTGCCCTCTTTTGCACCGTCCAAAGCCCGCTTCCGAAGGCCCGTATGACCGACCTCTCTCAGCACACGCCAATGATGCAGCAGTACACAGCAGTACCTAGCGAAGCCCCCGAATCTTCTGAGCTACAAGAATTTTATTCTAATACAGAAGGCTCTCATAAAGGGCCGCTAAGGCTCATTTTTGGCCTTCCTTGATTGCAGTATTGGAAGAGGCCAAAAGAAGAACTTGACGGCTGAAACGGGGTCAATATACTTGCCGGCAAGAAACGGCTGCCTAGCGGGTGACATATAAGAGGGATACGTCCCCACCTGCCAGGTGGCCTTTTTTATGCCTTCTCAAGGAGTGAGCAGTGCTTAGCTACGCCATCCTCATTGACGCTGGTTTCGCGAAAAAAAAGCTTTACCCGCTCGAAAATCCGGTTACTGCTGAAACGTTTGAGCGATTCGTGGAAGGTTTGCGTGCACACCACGTTCTAAGATGCCATCGGCTTCATCGCGTTTACTTCTATGATGCAAAACCTCTCACCGACGAAGTCGCTCACCCCAACGGGACAAGGGTGAATTTCGGTGCTTCGGTAACGGCCGTGGCAAACCAAGCCCTCCACTCGGGACTTGAGCGCGCTAACTATTTTGCTATGCGTTACGGGGAGCTAGTCCATCAGGGATGGCGAATCAAAGGCAGGTCGCTCAGGCGTGCCAACCCCGACACACAATTTACGACCAACGACCTTGAGGCGAACGTACAGCAGAAAGCTGTCGACATGAGGATCGGACTGGACATAGCCAGCCTCACGCTCAAGAAGCAGGTGGATATGATCGTACTGGTCACTGCGGACAGTGACTTCATTCCAGCGATGAAATTCGCGAGGCGAGAGGGAGCACAACTGGTGCTGGTTACGCTTGCCCACGGACTTAGGGAGCCTGTTCATCAGCACGCGGATATCCTCATACATGAGCATGCTCGTACATTCCTGCGGCGAACCCCTCCCGCGCCCACGATCGACCTGACGCCGGATCCGTCTATTCCTTGATCTATCGCTCTGCCTCGTAGACCGCCACGCCCTTCCCCACCGGAATCCACTTCTCCTCCGGATCACCAGGCCGACAGATGGCCACCTCTACCTCGGTGCTCTTCCCTTCTGCCGGCTCAGCAGGACGGATGGCCGCGTGCCGCAGCAAGCTATCCATGCCCGGCACGAACGTGCTCTCGGAGCAATGGAACGACCAAACCCCCGCCCGATTCGCATCGTTCACCTTCCGATCAAGCTTCAGCGTCCACCCTTTCTTGAGTCTCACCACCAGCACGGCCATGCTCCCATTCAAAATGGGTAGTCTACACGCCGCCCGCCTCCGGCAGCGGATACCTGGCCTTGATCTCCTCGACCTTGGCTTTCACCTCGGCAGATCAACCGGCCCGTCGAATTCAGCAGGGACAGTAACCGGCTCAGGGTACTTGGCAGCATGGGTCGCACCTGCCGGATATCTGTAGATGATCCACACCGAAATCGTGTCGCCTCGCCGCCGAACCTGGTAGACGGGATATGGATCGGCGAATCCCTCCATCATGAGTTCGGCGCCGTCGGCGAGGTCGGCGAACGCATAGTCGCGCCCCTCAACAGTCAGCACGCCGCCGGAAACCGAGACGGTGGTGTAGTCGCCAAATTCCGCAGGCCCGTACTGCGGAGAAAGAACAAGCAAGAAGTTCATCAGAACCACCTCCCAACAGCTATCGCAGAGATCGATGTTGCTGTACCCGTCGCCCTTGAAACAATATCGAATGCGCGCAGCGTGATACCTGATGCACTTGCGATCCCGCCAACAGTGCCCCAACCTGCTCCAGTCCCCCAGCGAAATAGGCCAACGCTCACAGTTGGGCTGCCCGAGAACGCGATAGGGAACGACCACGAACGGGTTCCGGTAAACAGACTCCCATAGGCGGCATCAATCGCCTGATCAGTAACACTGGCGTTGAACCAACATATCTGTGTTCCGTCGGCATATCGTACGTAATCGCCATTTGCATTCGCGCCGCGCTCAATAATCGCGCCGGACGGTATGCCGCTCGCCTGAGAGACTGCGCCGAGAATGCTGTCTCGCGAGTACAAAGCCCCAGTTGATCCAAGGGCGCTACGAACTGCAGCGCTCCCAAGCCCAAGGGATGTGCGAGCGCCAGCAGCGGTTGCAGCACCAGTACCGCCCAGGGCAAGCGGCACCGTGTCGCCGTCGGCGAACTCGCGGAGACTGCCGTAGCCGTTTCCGTCGTTCTGCAGCTTCGTCGGTCGTACATCAGCCATTGAACAGCACCTGCAGGTTGAGAGTTGCGCCGCCGGCGGTATAGGCCGGCAGTTGGCCGTCAGGGTTCATCGTGAGCCGCAGCATGGAGCCGTCGGCGAGATACCCAGGAACAGCCGCTGGGATACGGACGTTCATCGGATAGGCCACCACCACGCCCGCGCCGTTGGTGACGAACTGGTCGTAGCCGGTGCTGCGCCGGACGAAGTAGATCGCGTTCGGCTCCAGCGCGGCTGGCAGTTGCGCGACGACCTTGTGGGTCTGGAGGACGGCCATTACCAAGCCGTCCCATTCCACTCGGCCGGGATCGGCTGGCCGTTGAAGCGCACCAGGCCAGAAGCCTCACCGAACTTGTCCAGCGTCGACTTGTTCGCGTGCGTGTGCGCCTGGGAAACGGCGGTGTCGATCTGCGCTGGCGTCGACGTCGGGCGCCCGTTGATCGCGTCCCAGTTGAGCTCGACGTCCATCGACTCATACTCGGCCACCTTCAGCCAGGCGCTGGTCGCAGGGTTCCATGCGTACAACGCAGCGCCGGATTCGACTGTCGGGTCGGCGGAAGCGTCTTGAACCAGAACGAATATCGCCGACTCCGGCTCCAGAGCGTCGCGCGCGGCGATATCCGCAACGAACAGGATCGGCGCGCCGGTTCCGGGTAGGCTGGACAGCGCCTCGTTGATCAGCGCGTTGATCATCGCGCTGTTACCGATCGAGCGCGCCACTCCGGCGCTGTTCGTCAGGTAGGACTCCGAGTAGCTGCCGTTCTCGACGAAGTAGAACGAATCGGGTTCCAGCGTACCCGGCAGGGTCGCCACTTTGAAAAATCGAATCTGGGCCATGTCATCACCAATCAGTCGCGCCCCATTGGGCACCGTCTACGCCATCCCTCCCGGGAGGCCCTTGGTCACCCGCAACAACCACAAGCACATCGGCCGGCGGCGTCACGGTGACTGCGTATTCCTGCATCTCGCTGAGCACAAGCGGCTCGCAATCAACCTCGATCGCCAGCGCCCAGGGCTCGGCGGCGTCATCCATCGCACCCTCCCCCACGGCTCACAGTGATCGGTCCGCTGTAGTAGCGGTGGACCGTGCCATCTGGGTATGTCACGTCCACGTCGTAGACCGCCGACGCCCATGCCAACGCCGCGGTATCGGAGGCCGATATCTCGCGCGAGATCGTTCCGGCGCCAGCGATCTCAAGGCCGGAGCCGAGCGCCAGCGTCATCAGCACAGTCCCGCCTGGCTCGGCGCGGATCTGCATCCGCACCTCGGCGCCAGTGAGGTCAACCGGTGGCTGGTAGATCAGTTGCCCGCCAACAGGCGCCAGCCCAACGGCTGACAGCAGGTTGATCTCGATCGTGTCGTCGTCGATGGACGCGACCCGGTGGGGCAATTGCCGAAGTCGAGCGCGGTTCAGTTCGGGCATGCCCTGGACACCATCGATCCAGGCCAGCCACGTGCCAGGCAATCCGTGCCCAGGGATGGTCAGCCGGACGGGAGCAGCCGGCGCGATCTGGGTGATCGGCCGGTAGACAAGGCTCGGTTGCATGATCCGCATCGTGTCGCGGAACGTCGCCCCTTTTTCAATGCGCAGGGGTACACAGGCCGGCATCATGCGGCTTCTCCTTGAAGTAGTGAGAGGGGCTAAACCCAACTGGTCAGATACTGGATGCACTCCGGGCCGCGAGAGAGCTCTCCGGTGATCGGGTTGCAACTGGCTCGTACCCAACGGTCTGCCGGCTCCCAGAAAAAGCCGCGCCGGTACTCATGCGCAGGCTTGCTCTTTGTCAGGGTGTCGGTAACCGTTCCAGAGGTCACGCCGCCAAGGTGCACGGCCGGCCCCTGGCGAACGCTGACGGTCGTTGTGGTCTGCCCCTCGGGATAGTCGAAGGGATCGCGGATGTGGCAGATAGCTGCGCTGTTGTTGCTCAACGCGGCGAGCCACACCTGATGCTGGTCCTGGTTGGCCAGCATGTTCTCGCCGTTCACCAGCCACTGGTAGGTCACAACGGTGTTGACGATATGCATACCTGGGGGGAATGTCGTCGTCGGCGGGGTAACCACTGGACCACCCGTATGGTCTGGGTCGGTATAAGTCGTGACGTCATCCGGCTCCCCCGTACACTTCACTGTCCGAGTGATCTGCAGTCCTGTCCCTGGGATGTAGATCGCCTCGAACTGCTCGGTCAGCACGGCGCTGTCGACAATTGATCCGGAGCCGCTCAACAGCGCAACCTCGCTGCTTCGCTCCGTCGCTGTTCGCGTCGTCACGCCGGGCTCGTTGCGGTACTCCTTAACTGCGTAGTGCCGGCGGTTGTAGCGCGCAGTATGGATGTTTCCCTGAGCGTCATACCAGGCGGTCAGCAACCCGGAGGTCTGGTTCCACTCCTCTCGATAGAGCGTAGTTTCGATGGGATCGCCCGGCTGACTGCTCTCGTCGGTCACCTGATGAACCGGATTACCGAGCGCGGCCTGGCGGTTCTCGATCACGTCTATTGTGACCGTCTGACTGTGATCCGCATCTGGATCTCGGATATCCGGGGCAATGGTCACCTCGACGAGACCATACAACCCCTGAGGGGCTCCAGACGGGGACGAACCGCTGACCACTGACGTGCCGGGCGGGGGCTCAATCTGCTGCATCCCGTCGCCCTGTGTCACCACCACGCCAAGCAGCAACCGATTTCGATAGACCCCCAGCAGCTTCAAGTAGTCCAGCTTGACGCTATCACCAAAGAACCAGTAGTCGACGTTGCTCCCGAGCAGATTTTTTACCGCACACTCCGGCTGTCCCGCGCCCTGCCCAACATCCTCAAGCGTTATCTCCTTCCGAAGGGAGTGGACCGTTCCGCCCTTGGTCCAAAAATCAAGGTAGTAGCTGCCCTGCTCCACATTGAGGTAGATATCCACATACAGCGGGCGGCGCGGCTCCTCGTCGCTAGCCCACCAGAGAGGAAGCCCCCTGAACGGAGCTTCACCAGTGTAGGGCTGCCCCTCGGCCGAGGTCGTCGCGCCGCCGTAGTACAACTGATAATCGTAGTTGCCTCCGCCTCGGAGGATCGTGCGCCCCCACCACTTCCCGCCCTGCTCCTCAACCTGAGGGTCGTCCTGGTCAGGTAGGCCCATGTCAAACAAATGCGTGTGATTCATCGGCCATGTGCCGTAGTACGCGATCGCTGGGCGCGTCGCCCCGCTCGGCAGGGTGACGTGGCCGACCAGTTCATTGTTCGGCTGCCGGATCTTTCCGTGCCACGGCCAGCCCATGCGAACGACCTCGCCGTCCCAGGGCATCAGTTGGTTCATGCCTTGAACTCCATACGGCCGATATTCTCGCCGCCATCCTGCATCTCGAAGCTGGTGACGCGCTTGAACACAACGACGACCAAGCCATCGGTACTCACGATCTCTTCATCGGCCACCGTGCGCTTCGACTTGTCGGTTTCGGCCAACGGCCAGGACACACCGCCCCCGCCGATCTGCTTGCCTGCGGGGTTGTAGTCGGCCCTGCCGCGCGCAGCATCCAGAGCCCCGCGCGGATCGATTTTCCGCAGCGACCGCGCCTGGCGCTCCGGCTCGATCAGCCGGTTGAGCGCGGCGGTCAAGCCCTGGTCACCGCGGCGCTCCGCTTCGACCCGCTGACCGCCGGCGCGGCGGATCGCTTCGTTCCTCGCGCCGATGCTGCGGCGCTCATCTGATAGAGCCATGCGCTATCTCCTACGCGTTCGGCACATCGCTGAACACAAGCATCGACAGGGTGAGTTCGTCAGCATCGAAATAGACGCGCGCCCACACTTCGCCGTTGAGGTCATCTGCATTGATCAAGAATCCATACGACTCCTGAACAGCCCACTGCCTGGTTGTGCCAACGATCGACATCCCTCCTGGCAATTCACCGGACGTAACTCTGATCTGCAGTTGCTGCCCGCTCGGACCGGCGGTCCTGATATTCAGGTCGAACTGTCGGGATGTGCTGGGATCGATTCCAATTGCTGCAGTGCCGAGCTCGGGAATTGCGAACAGACGGGCCTCAACAAATGAGTGTTGAGGCTCGAGAAGGAACTGGCCGTCGGTATTGACATGCAGCACCTCGCTCGGAGCGCTGCCACCGCCACCGCCCTGCTTCACCCAATCCGCCGCAGAGGCCGTGCCCTTGGCAAGGTATTGGTCACCGTTTGTCGTGTTTACGTAATGAGCGCCCACGCTGGGCGGGGCCGAGGGTGGAGCGCCAGCACCGGACAGGACGTGCGTAACAGTTGCCATCAGTTGTTCTCCATGATCAGGTTGTTGCCGGAATCGTCGACCAGCGTTGCTCCGGATTCGTCGACCAGCGTGCCGCCAGACGCCCCGGACTCAAGAGCCTGGATGCGCGCCTGGAGCATCATGAGGTCGCCAGCGGTGACTGCGGCGTAGATCGCCGTTCCCGCCGGCCAGTTGCCGTCGGCGGTTCCTTCCTGGGCGCGCTCGATCGTCACCGCCCCACCAGCGCGAGCGGTTGCTTTCACGACCTCATGCTGCGCGCCGGCATCATCCGTCAGCGTCAACAGCACCCAGCTACCGCCAGAGAGCGGCAGCAGCGCGGCGGCGGCATCCGGCACCGTCAGGCTAGTGGCGCCAGGCGAAAGGCCGGCGCTCAGCGTCGTCTTCCAGTTGTTGATCCAGGCTCTCGCCATCGCTACATCTCCAGTACGTCATCGGGTACAGCTACCCGGTAGGTGGCCGCGATCTCCGGCGCATGCTCGTCCCGGTAGTTCGCCGGTATCTCTGGCGACGTCACAACAAAGCGCCTCGGGAACAGTTCTAGGCTCGGATTAATG
>OGSF01000344.1_pt1 | contig 13747 bp, 10 predicted proteins | sample 1573811 | NCBI WGS metagenome assembly OGSF01 (sample SAMN03295835, study PRJEB24534) | human gut metagenome | isolation source: fecal sample 3 from infant 5 | host: Homo sapiens | place: USA: Pittsburgh, PA | collected 2014-07 | reverse complement strand
GCGCATGCAACAGCTTCTTCATGCGCAGCGTCTTGCCCATCCCGATCAGTTGGTTGAACAGCTTGTGCAGGTCCTCGCAGAGCGCCACGTCGGCGGTCAGCAGGCTGTAGTCGGTGTACAGGCGAGCGTTGCCGGCATGGTAGTTGCCGGTGCCCAGGTGCGCGTAGCGGCGCAGTTCGCCGTCCTCGCGACGGAGGATCAGCATCATCTTGGCGTGGGTCTTGAAGCCGACCACGCCGTAGATCACTACCGCGCCGGCCTGTTGCAGGCGGCTGGCCAGTTGCAGGTTGGACTCTTCGTCGAAGCGGGCGCGCAGCTCGATCACCGCGGTGACCTCCTTGCCGTTGCGTGCCGCCTCGACCAGGGCGTCGACGATCTCAGAGTTGGCGCCGCTGCGGTACAGGGTCTGCTTGATCGCCAGCACGTTCGGATCCTTGGCGGCCTGGCGCAGCAGGTCGATCACCGGAGTGAAGGACTCGAACGGGTGCATCAGCAACACGTCGAGCTTGCTGAGGACGTTGAAGAGGTTTTCCTTCTTCTGCAAAAGACGCGGGATCGCCGGGGTGAAGGGCGGGTACTGCAGCTCCGGATGGCTTTCCAGGCCGGTGACGCTGAACAGGCGGGTCAGGTTGACCGGGCCGCTGACCTTGTACAACTCGCTTTCGGACAGGCCGAACTGCTTGAGCAGGTAGTTGGTCAGGTTCTGCGGGCAGGTATCCACCACCTCCAGGCGTACCGCATCCCCGTAGCGACGCGAGAACAGCTCGCCGCGCAGCGCGCGGGCCAGGTCCTCGACATCCTCGGTGTCCACCGACAGGTCGGCGTTGCGGGTCAGGCGGAACTGGTAGCAGCCCTTCACCTTCATGCCGGGGAACAGGTCGTCGGCGTGGGCGTGGATCATCGACGACAGGAACACGTAGTTGTCGCCCTCGCCGCCAACGTCTTCCGGCAGCCTGATGATCCGTGGCAGCAGGCGCGGCGCCGGGATGATCGCCAGGCCGGAGTCGCGGCCGAAGGCATCCATCCCCTCCAGCTCGACGATGAAGTTGAGGCTCTTGTTCACCAGCAGCGGGAACGGGTGGGTCGGGTCGAGGCCGATCGGGGTGATGATCGGCGCGATCTCGTCGCGGAAGAAGCGCCGCACCCAGGTCTTGATCTTCAGCGTCCAGTGACGCCGGCGGATGAAGCGGATCTGGTGCTTGGCCAGCTCCGGCAACAGGGTCTCGTTGAGGATCCGGTACTGCCGCGACACCTGCTCGTGGACCAGCTCGCTGATCCGCGCCAGTGCCTGGTGCGGCAGCAGGCCGTCGGCGCCGGCCTGCTCGCGGGCGAAGGTGATCTGCTTCTTCAGGCCGGCGATGCGGATCTCGAAGAACTCGTCGAGGTTGCTCGAGAAGATGAGGAGGAACTTCAGCCGCTCCAGGAGCGGGTAGGACTCGTCCAGCGCCTGTTCCAGCACGCGGATGTTGAACTGCAACTGGGAGAGCTCGCGATGAATGTACAGGCTGCTGTCATCCACGCTGGGAACCACCGCAGGTGGCGTTTCCACCGGGATCGTTTCGGCCATCTTCACTTCTGCTTCGCTTTCCACGTTCGCCACTACGGTTTCGTCGGCGGCGATACGTTCGATCTCATCAAGTCCTTGCTGCGTATTCATTCATCTTCCCGAGGGGGTCAACGCCCCCGTCTTAATTGTTCTGCGGCCTGCTTGGCGAAGTAGGTCAGAATGCCATCGGCGCCGGCACGTTTGAAGGCGGTAAGGGACTCGAGGATCACCGATTCGGCCAGCCAGCCGTTCTGGATGGCGCCCATGTGCATCGCATACTCGCCGCTGACCTGGTAGACAAAGGTCGGGGCGCGGAATTCATCCTTCACCCGACGCACGATGTCGAGGTAGGGCATGCCCGGCTTGACCATCACCATGTCGGCGCCTTCGGCCAGGTCGGCGGCCACTTCGTGAAGTGCCTCGTCGCTGTTCGCCGGATCCATCTGGTAGGTGGCCTTGTTGCCCTTGCCGAGGTTCGAAGCCGAGCCGACCGCATCGCGGAACGGACCGTAGTAGGCGCTGGCGTACTTGGCCGAGTAGGCCATGATCCGCACATTGGTGTGGCCGGCAGACTCCAGGGCCTCGCGGATCGCACCGATGCGACCGTCCATCATGTCCGAGGGCGCTACCACCTGGGCGCCGGCCTCGGCGTGGGACAGCGCCTGCCGTACCAGCACGTCGATGCTGACGTCGTTGAGGACGTAGCCATCGTCATCCAGGATGCCGTCCTGGCCATGGGTGGTGAACGGGTCGAGCGCCACGTCGGTGATGATGCCCAGCTCCGGAAAGCGCTCGCGCAGGGCGCGGGTGGCGCGCTGGGCGATGCCTTCCGGGTTGTATGCCTCGGCGGCGTCCAGGGACTTCTTCTCCACCGGGGTCACCGGGAACAGCGCCAGCGCCGGAATGCCCAGGGCCACCCACTCTTCCGCCTCGATCAGCAACTGGTCGATGGACAGGCGCTCGACGCCGGGCATCGACGGAATGCTTTCACGCTGGTTGACCCCATCGAGGACGAACACCGGCAGGATCAGGTCGTCGACGGTGAGGACATTCTCGCGGACCAGGCGGCGGGAGAAGTCATCGCGGCGATTGCGCCGCAGGCGGGTGTAGGGATAGGCGCGATTGGCGGGAGTGAAGCTCACGGTTTACTCCAGGGCCCAGATAACGGGCACAGTGTGACAGTTATAGTCCCTGATTATGACGGATTGGCAACAAGCGACGACAGTGACTCAAGGTCGCGGCATCCTGCCGCACCGCCAATCATCGCAAAAAGCCAGCGGCAAAGGCCATTCATTGCACAATCAATGACCTGGGCCGTGACGATCGCGCTTTCCCCACGCCCTCAACCGAGTTAGGCTGCGCGTTCATTTCGCTTCGCTGCCCCGATGATGCTCCAACAATTCCTGCAGGACTTCGGCTATTTCGCCCTTTTTCTCGGTACTTTCTTCGAGGGCGAAACCATTCTCGTGCTGGCCGGGTTCCTTGCCTTCCGCGGCTACATGCAGCTGGATACCGTGATTCTCACCGCCTTCCTCGGCAGCTACGCCGGTGACCAACTCTGGTACTTCCTCGGCCGCCGCCACGGCCGCCGGTTGCTGGCGCGCAAGCCGCGCTGGCAGAAGCTCGGCGACAAGGCGCTGGACCATGTGCGCCGCCATCCCGACCTGTGGGTGCTGAGTTTCCGCTTCGTCTATGGCCTGCGTACGGTGATGCCGGTGGCCATCGGCCTGTCCGGCTATCCACCGGCCCGCTATCTTCTTCTCAACGGCATCGGCGCCATCGTCTGGGCCGCCGCGCTGGGCTCCGCCGCCTACTATTTCGGCAGCGTACTGGAAGGCATGCTCGGCAACATCAAGAAATACGAACTCATGGTCCTCGGCGGCCTGATCGTGCTGGGCCTGCTGCTCTGGCTATGGCGGCGTTTCAAGACACCGCGCGGCAACGGCGCGGGCGGCAACGCCGACAAATCCGAGTGAACCCGCGCCGACGCGACTGAACAGCCGGCCCCTTCGTACACTCCAACTCCTTGTACCCTCCGCTCCGGCTGGCCGCCGGGGCCGGCGGCTCGCTATGCTTGCGCGATACCGACCCCGGCCAGGCCCGTCCGGTCCGGATCCTGCGTTCCCAAGGAGTAAGCCTCATGCACAAGAAAGTTGCCGTCATCCTCTCCGGTTGTGGCGTCTACGATGGCGCGGAAATCCACGAAAGCGTGATCACCCTGCTCCGCCTCAGCCAGCGTGGCGCCGAGGCACAATGCTTCGCGCCGAACATCGCCCAGCACCATGTGGTCAACCACCTGACCGGCGAGGAAATGCCGGAAAGCCGCAATGTCCTGGTCGAGTCCGCGCGTATCGCCCGCGGCGAAGTCAAGGACCTGCGCGAAGCCCGCGCCGAGGACTACGACGCGCTGATCGTGCCCGGTGGCTTCGGCGCTGCGAAGAACCTCAGCGACTTTGCCATCAACGGCGCGCAATGCCAGGTGCAGCCGGACGTGCTGGCGCTGGCCAAGGCTTTCGCCGAAGCCGGCAAGCCAGTCGGGCTGATCTGCATCGCTCCGGCGATGGCGGCGAAGATCTACGGCGCCGGCGTCCAATGCACCATCGGCAACGACGCCGACACCGCCGACGCGCTGAAGCAGATGGGTGCCGAGCACATCGACGCGCCGGTGGACGAGATCGTCGAAGACAGCGCGCGCAAGCTGGTGACCACCCCGGCCTACATGCTCGCCCAGTCGATAGCCGAAGCCGCTTCCGGGATCAACAAGCTGGTCGACCGGGTGCTCGAACTGGTGGACCAGGACAAGGCCTGATCGGCCAAGCACGAGGGCGGTCGCGCCGCCGCCCTTTTCAAATCCGTGCCGCTACGCCAGCGTGCGTCTCGAAACCATCGAATCGAGACGCCGCGATGAGCGAAACGCCCTCCTCCGCCCTGCCTGACGACGTCCACCAACTGGTGGCGGATTTCTTCCAGCGCATCCCCTTCAACCGCATGCTCGGCATCCGCGTGGCGAGCCTGGGCCGCGAGCGGGTAGTCCTCGACCTGCCGATGAAGGACGAACTGATCGGCAACTTCGTCCAGGGCATTCTCCACGGCGGGGTGATCTCCAGCCTGCTCGACGTCACCGGCGGAGCGATGGCCCTGATCGGCGCCCTCGAACGGCATCGCGAACTGCCAGGCCACGAGCGCATGGCGCGGCTGTCGAAACTCGGCACCATCGACTTGCGCGTCGACTACCTGCGCCCGGGACGCGGCCGGACGTTCACCGCCCATGCGGTGCCGCTTCGCTCGGGCAACAAGGTCGCAGTGGTGCGCTCGGAACTGCATAGCGACGACGGCACGCTGGTCGCCGTCGGTACCGGTACCTATCTGTGCGGCTGACTCGCGCGTAGATCGGCTTCCCGCTGCAGGCGGGTGAGCAGGCGGTCCAGGGCGTTGGCGAACGCCTGGCGGTCACGCTCACCGTAGGGCGCCTGGCCGCCGCCCATCTGCCCCTGGTCACGCAGGTCGGCCATCAGGTTGCGCATGGCCAGCTTATCGCCCATGTTCCGCGCGTCGAACTCGCGGCCGCGAGGATCGAGGGCGGCAACCTGTTTCTTGATCAGCCGATCGGCCAGCGGTACGTCGCTGCAGATCGCCAGGTCGCCCGGCTCGGCCTGCTCCACCAGGTAATCGTCAGCCGCATCCATCCCGCTTTCCACCACCACCAGACGCACGCAGGCGAACGGCGGCTTGACCTGCGGCTGGCCGGCGACCATCCAGACTTCCAGCTTGCGCTTGAGGGCGAACTTGCAGACCAGTTCCTTGGCCGCCTTGGGGCAGGCGTCGGCATCGATCCAGATACGCATGAACGGACTTCCGTAGAAATGACGACGGCCAGTATCGCACTGGCCGTCGTGGTTGCGCGAACCCGCTCAGTCGGCCGCGTTGGCCGCCGCACGCCGGCGCTCGACGATCCGGCTACGTCCGTAGAGCAGCGCGATGGCCACCAGCGCCATGGCCTGGGCCGACAGCGAATAGGCGTCGGCCTTGATCCCCAGCCAGTCGAAGTCGAAGAACGGGACCGGACGAGTGCCGATCACCCCGGCTTCCTGCAAGGCGATGACGCCATGTCCGGCGAACACCACCGAGAGCGCACAGAGCAACGCCGCGTTGATGCTGAAGAACACCCCCAGCGGCAGTTTCGCCGAACCACGCAGGATCACCCAGGCCAGGCCGATCAACAGGACCACGGCGGTCGCCGCACCGCCGATCACGGCATTGTGCCCGGCCGGTCCGGCCTGCAACCAGAGGGTTTCGTAGAACAGGATGACCTCGAACAACTCGCGGTAGACCGAGAAGAACGCCAGCACTGCGAAGCCGAAGCGTCCGCCACCGCCCACCAGGCTGCTGCGGATGTAGTCCTGCCAGGCTGCCGCGTGGCGGCGGTCGTGCATCCAGACGCCGAGCCAGAGCACCATCACGCAGGCGAACAGAGAGGTGAAGCCCTCCATCAGCTCGCGCTGGGCACCGCCGATATCGATCACATAGGCGGCCAACGCCCAGGTGGCGAAGCCGGCGACGAAGGCCAGCCCCCAGCCGACGTGCACGCCACGCACGGCACTTTCCTGCCCGGTATTGCGCAGGAAGGCGAGGATGGCGGCAAGCACCAGGATTGCCTCTACCCCTTCGCGCAACAGGATCAACAAGGCGGAAACGAAACTGATGGAGAAACTCAGCGAGTCGCCGCCAAGCTGCTTGGCGGCCTCTGCCAGCTTGCCCTTGGCCAGCTCCAGCTGTTGCGCCACCTGGGTTTCCGGGAGGCCATCGCGCAACGCCTGGCGGTAGGCCATCAGCTGCTTCTCGGTGGAGCGGCGCAAATCGGCGTCGACGTTGTCCAGCGAGCTTTCCACCAGCTCGAAGCCTTCCAGGTAGGCCGCCACCGACAGGTCGTAGGCCTGGTCGCGGTCGCCTTCGCGATAGACCGCGAAGCTCTTGTCCAGGGTGGCGGCGGTATAGTCGATCAACTGCCCAGGACCGCGCTGCTCCAGCGGCGGATGCGCACGCAGGGCGCGGAAGCTCTCCGCAGCGGCCTCGCCGTCGTACTCGGCGACTTCGGCCGGAGTCTGCGTGGCCAGGGTCGCCAGCGGGTAGGCATGGGCCTTGTCCGGCTGCGCACTGCGGGCGCTCAGGCCGGCCACATAGCTGGCCAGATCCCAGCGCTGGCGTTCGTCGAGCTGGTCGGCGAACGCCGGCATGTCGGTGCCCGCCACGCCCAGGCCGATGACGTTACGCAGGTCGTAGAGGCTCAGGTGGTCGAGGCGCTGGCGATCGGTGAGGTTCGCTGGCGGCGGTTCCAGGCCGATGCCGGCGGGGCCGTCGCCCTTGCCCGCATCGCCATGGCAGATCGCGCACTGCTGGGCATAGATCGGCGCCGCGCGGCTCGGGTCGGGGGTGATCGCGGGGGTCTGCACCACCTGGTAGATATCCGCCACCCGTGCCTCGAGGTTGCGCGCCTGGAGGGCCACGTCCCTTCCCGGCAAGCGCTGCTCGATGGCCTGGCGCAGGCTGGCGACGCCCCTCTCCAGCTCGGCGCGCTCGGGGCGCATCGGCAGGGTCAGGACCAATGCCTGCAGGTTGCCGACGAACTCCACCTGTTCCTGGTATTCGCTGGGGTCGACGATCTTGCCGTCAGCCACGGTCGGCGGATAGTCGGCCGCCAGGTAACTCAACAGATGCAAGGCTTGGGAGGGGTCGACGGCCGTGTCGGCAAGAGCTCCAAGGCTGAACGCGCAGACCAGCGGCAGCAGCCACAGCAGGATTTTCGGAGGGTGCATGGCGAAGACGAAGTGAGAATGGAAGAGATTAAATTGTCCCTTCGCCTTCCCGCCCATGCAAGAAATACTCTGTAACAATCACGCCCATCAGCGTGTCGGGCGGCTCAGAGCGGCGCTCGGCGTACCGTCGCCAGCAGCCCCGCGGCACCGACGAACAGGCTGGCGAAGGTACGGTTCACCAGCTTCTGCTGGCGCGGCGAACGCAGTACGCGTAGCACGCGCGCAGCCAGCCCGGTGTAGCCGGCCATGACGATCAGGTCGACGACCATCATGGTGCCGCCCATGATCAGGTATTGCGCCAGCAGCGGCTGGTGCGGGTCGATGAACTGCGGCAGCACCGCGAGCATGAAGATCACCGCCTTGGGATTGCTGGCGTTGACCAGGAAACCACGCAGCACCAGGGTCAACGGTCGCCCCAGAGGCCGTTCGCCATCGGTGCTCAAGGCCTGTGGCGGCGCCTGCCACTGGCGCACCGCCAGGTACACCAGGTAGGCCACGCCGAACCACTTGATCAGGCTGAAAGCCAGTGCCGAGGTCGCCAGCAACGCACCGACGCCGGCGGCGACAATGGCGATCTGCAGGGCCAGGCCGATCTGCAGGCCCAGCGCGTTCCAGTAGCCTCGCGCAAAGCCGTACTGCAACCCGCAGGACATCGAGGCGATGGCTCCGGCGCCCGGCGACAGGCTGATGGCCCAGCAGGCGAGGAAGAAGGCGAACCAGGTACTGACGAGCATTGCACACCTCGGAAAGCGAACGCGGCTGGCGGCGGGAACGAAAAAGCCAGTGTGCACCAAGGCGGAGCAGCCGCACAGGTTTTCCGACCACGCGCCTCGCCCAACCTTTGCGGGCGCAACCTGGCGGACAGAAAAAACCCGGCAGATGCCGGGCTTTCCCGAGGATACGCGCTCAGCCATGTTGGGCAGACCACCGCGATGCGGCTATTCGCCCTGGCCCCGAACGCTCTCAGTCCGGCGAACCCTTGCGCAGCTTCACCGGCTCTTCGCCGCGCTTGCGCGCCAGGGCTCCGCGCAAGCGGATGTTCAGCGCCTCCACCGCCAGGGAGAAGGCCATGGCGAAGTAGACGTAGCCTTTCGGCACGTGCACTTCGAAGGACTCGGCCACCAGCACGGTGCCGACCACGATGAGGAACGACAGGGCGAGCATCTTCAGCGAGGGGTGTTTCTCGATGAAGTCGCTGATGGTGCCTGCCGCCAGCATCATCACGCCGACCGAGATGACGATCGCCGCGACCATCACCGGCACGTTCTGCACCAGACCGACGGCGGTGATCACCGAGTCCAGGGAGAAGATGATGTCGATGATCGCGATCTGGACGATGATGCCCATGAAGCCGTGGACCTTGCCGCCGCTCTTCTGCTCTTCTTCCGCGCCTTCCAGGCTGTGGTAGATCTCCATGGTGCTCTTGAACAGCAGGAACAGGCCGCCGAAGAAGAGGATCAGGTCACGCCCGGAGATGCCCTGGCCGAACAGGTGGAACAGGTCGGTGGTCAGGCGCATGACCCAGGTGATCGAGAGCAACAGCAGGATCCGCGTGCCCATGGCCAGGGCCAGGCCGAAGAAGCGCGCCTTCGGTTGCTGGGCCGGCGGCAGGCGCCCGACCAGGATCGAGATGAAGATGATGTTGTCGATGCCGAGGACGATTTCCAGGGCGGTCAGGGTCAGGAACGCAACCCAGATTTCAGGACTGGCGAGCCATTCCATAGATGGTTATTTCCCGTTTTTTGTTGGAGTTGAAAAACCTGGCCCACGCCAGCGACGCACGGCTTTCTGGAAGAACAGGCTGTTGGGAACCTGCAGCAGCGGGCCCGGCGAGCCATCCTCGAGGGTTTCTTCCAGTGTCGTATACAAGAGATTGATGGCAACCACGCGTCCGGTGACGCCCGGTTTGTCGGCGCTATCGATCAGCTCCACGCGGTCGCCGATGCGGAACGGCCCGACGGTGAAGATCAGCAACGCACAGAACAGGTTGGAGAGCACGCTCCAGATGGCGAAGAAGGCTACCGCCGCCACCGCGGCGAAACCGGTCAGCGCGGTCCACAGCACTTCGGCGGACACGCCCAGGCGCTCCAGCACCATGATCAGTGCGCTGACCATGATCAGCCAGCGCAGGCCCCCACGCAGCGGCAGGAGCAGCTCCGGCGGCACCGGATAACGCTCGCCGATACGGGTCACCGTGCGTCGGACCAGGCGCTGTAGCAGCCAGGCGACCAGCAGGATGAGCAGGATCTGCAGCGCCACCACCAGCGGCCCGCTCCAGGTCTGCGTCAACACCTGCAAGTCTTCCATCACTCACTGGCCTCTAGTTCTTTCTGCAGGGCTTCGAGGGTTTCCAGGGCCTCCAGCCAACGTTCCTCCAGCTCGCCTTCGCGAACCTTCAGGCTCGATTGTTCGGACAGCAACTCGCGCAATTCGTCCTTTCGCGATACGTCGTACAGGGCGCTGTCGCCCAGCCGCGCCTCGATAGCGGCTAGCTTTTCGTGCAGGCCGCCGAGTTCGCGCTCCAGCTTGTCGGCCTCGCGCTTGTGCGGCGCCAGCTGCTGGCGCAGCGCGGCCGCTGCCTGGCGCTGGGCGCGCTTGTCGGTGCGTTCGGTCGGCGCACCCGGCGCGGTCTCGGCCTGCGGCGCCTTGCGCGCGCGATAGTCGACCAGCCAACGGGCGTAATCGTCGAGATCGCCATCGAACGGCACCACGCGCCCATCGGCGACCAGGAGGAATTCATCGGTGGTGCTTTTGAGCAGGTGCCGGTCGTGGGAAACCACCAGGACCGCCCCGGAAAACTCCTGTAGAGCCATGGTCAAGGCCAGGCGCATTTCCAGGTCGAGGTGGTTGGTCGGCTCGTCGAGCAGCAGCAGGTTGGGCTTCTGCCAGGCGATCAGCGCCAGGGCCAGGCGCGCTTTCTCGCCACCGGAGAAGTTCAATACCGGCTCGTCCACCCGAACGCCGCGGAAGTCGAAGCCGCCGAGGAAGTCCTTGAGGGTCTGTTCGCGCTCGCCGGGGGCGATACGCTGCAGATGTAGCAACGGGCTGGCCTGTGGATCCAGCGAATCGAGCTGGTGCTGGGCGAAGTACCCGATGGCCAGGTTCTCGCCGCGCAGCAGGCGGCCGCCCAGCTCGGGCAGGTCCCCGGCCAGGGTCTTGATCAGGGTCGACTTGCCGGCGCCGTTGGGACCGAGCAGGCCGATCCGCGCACCGGGCACCAGTTGCAGCTTGACCTTCTCCAGCACCGCCTTGTCGCCATAGCCGAGACGGCCTTCGCCGAGATCCAGCAACGGCCGGGAGATCTTGTCCGACTCGCGGAAACTGAAATTGAACGGCGAATCGACATGTGCCGGCGCCAGTTCCTCTAGACGCTCCAGCGCCTTGATCCGGCTCTGCGCCTGGCGCGCCTTGGTGGCCTTGGCCTTGAAGCGGGCGATGAAGCTTTCCATGTGCGCACGCTGCGCCTGCTGTTTCTCGTAGGCCTGCTGTTGCTGAGCCAGCCGCTCGGCGCGGGTCCGCTCGAAAGCGGAATAGCCGCCGCGGTAGAGGGTCAGCTTGCGGTTTTCCAGATGCACCACGTGGTCCACCACCGCATCGAGGAAGTCGCGGTCGTGGGAGATCAGCACCAGAGTGCCGGGATAACCCTTGAGCCACTCTTCCAGCCAGAGGATGGCGTCCAGGTCGAGGTGGTTGGTCGGTTCGTCGAGCAACAGCAGGTCGGACGGGCACATCAGCGCCTGCGCCAGGTTCAGGCGCATCCTCCAACCACCGGAGAAATCACCGACCCGGCGCTCCATCTGCTCGCTGCTGAAGCCGAGCCCGGCCAGCAGCTTGCGCGCCCGTGCATCGGCGGTATAACCGTCGGCGTTGTCCAGCTCGGTATGCAGGCGCGCCAGGGCAGAACCGTCGTGCGCCGCTTCGGCGACGGCCAGCGCCGCCTGGATCTCGCGCAGGCGACTGTCGCCGTCGAGCACGTAATCCACCGCCAGGCGATCCAGGGTATCGACCTCCTGGCGCATGTGCGCGATGCGCCAGTCGGCGGGCAACAGGCAGTCGCCGGCATCCTGCCCGAGCTGGCCGCGCAACAGCGCGAACAAGCTGGACTTGCCAGCGCCATTGGCCCCGATGAGACCGGCTTTCTGGCCGGCGTGCAGGGTCAGTTCAGCAGCTTCCAGGAGGCGCTGCGGCCCGCGCTGTAGCGTAAGATTGAGGAGTCGGATCATGGCGGCGGAGTTTATCAGTTTCGCCCTTGCGGAGCGTGAGGCTGTATGACTGGAAATGTCTGGAAATTCGCGGTGGACGTCTATGCCCGGCCGGGCGTGGAAACGGCTTGCCTCGCGCTTCAGGAGCAAGGTGCGGACGTCTGCCTGTTGCTGGTCGCCGCCTGGCTTGGCAGGCGCGGTGTGAGCTGCTCGAAAGAACGCGCCCAGATCCTGGAGAACGCCGCGCGTCCCTGGCGCGAAACGGTCATCGAACCCCTGCGCAGATTGCGTTGCGCCTGGCGCGAAGCGGCAACCCACGACGCCTGCCTGGCCGAACTCCGCGAGGAAATGAAGGCCCAGGAACTACGAGCGGAACGGGAACACCTGCAACGCCTGGCCGACCTGGCCACAGCCTGGCTGGAGGGCCAGGAAGCGAATCGCAGTGCGGATGCCTGGCTGCAAGCCTGCAGCCGGGACATCTGCACGGAAGCAGAGCGCCGGGCTTTGCTGGTGCTTGGCTCGGCGGCTTTGCAGACAGCGCCTTAGGAGGCGCTGGTCGGGGCGGCGCCGTTGCTGCCCGCGGCAGGCGTTGCCGAAGCAGCGCTGGAGGCGGCTGCCGGGGCGCTGGGAGTCGCCGCAGGCTTCGCAGCAGGAGCGGTGGCGGGCTTGGCTGCGGCAGGTTTCGCGGCTACGGGTTTCGCCGCAGGCTTGGCCGCCGGTTTCGCCGCAGGCTTCGCAGCCGGCTTGGCTGCAGGCTTCGCGGCCGCGGGTTTCGCCACAGGCTTGGCCGCCGGTTTCGCCGCAGGCTTCGCAGCTGGCTTGGCTGCGGTTTTCGCCGCGGGCTTGGCCGTCGGTTTCGCGACAGGCTTCGCCGCCGGCTTGGCGGCGGGCTTCGCGGCTGCGGTTTTCGCCGCAGGCTTGGCCGCCGATTTCGCCACAGGCTTCGCCGCCGGCTTGACTGCGGGCTTCGCGGCTGCGGTTTTCGCCGCGGGCTTGGCCGCCGGTTTCGCAGCAGGCTTCGCCGTCGGCTTGGCTGCGGGCTTCGCTGCCGCGGTTTTCGCCGCAGGCTTGGCCGCCGGTTTCGCAGCAGGCTTCGCAGCCGGCTTGGCCGCAGGCTTCGCCGCTACGGTTTTCACCGCAGGCTTGGCTGCCGCCTTCGCAGCAGGTTTGGTCGCGGGTTTCGCCTTGCGGCTCTCCAGAGCCTTGCCAGCGGCTTCCTTCACCTTGCCGACACCCTGCGCCAGCTTGAGGCTTTCCTGTACGTCACGCTTGAGGCCGACGATGTAGGTACGGGTGTCCGCCTGCCGGGCCTTCAGGGTATCCAACGCCTCTTCCAGGTCGCTGATGGTCTCGCGCGCCTTGGCCTGTGCCTTGGTCTTGCCGGCCTTGGCAGCATCCTGCAGCTTGGTGCGAGCCTTGTGCAGTTTTTCCTGGGCTTTGCCACGTTGCTTTTCAAGTTTGGCCAGGAGCTTTTCCGAATCGACCAGCGCTTGTTTGCACGCACCTTCCAGGTGCTCGACAAGGCTGTGGGAAAGTTGCTGCAACAGGTGCAAGGGGGTGGTGACGGGCTTCTTGTTGGCCGACATGACGTGCCTCCAGGCGGACGTGGTTGCGCCCATACTAGACCCGCACACCCCCTCTCGCCAACGGGTTCGATGTGCTACAAGCGACGTGCGCCAGGATTGCCCGCCGATTCGTTTGGAGAAACCGCATGCCGCGCCGCCTTTTCATCGGTCTTTTTCTACTGCCGCTGCCGCTTTTCGCCGCGCCTCCCAAGGACGAACTGGCCTATGCCGTAGGCGCCCGCCTGGGCATGCGCCTACAGCAGGAAATGCCCGGCCTAGAGCTATCCGAGCTACTTCTCGGACTGCGCCAGGCCTATCGCGGCGAGGCACTTGAAATCCCCCCCGAACGCATCGAACAACTTCTGCTGCAACACGAGAACGCCACGACGGAAACACCGCGGACCACACCCGCCGAGGCCCGCTTCCTGGCCAACGAAAAAGCCCGCTTCGGCGTCCGCGAATTGACCGGCGGCGTCCTCGTCAGCGAATTACGTCGTGGCCAAGGTAACGGCATCGGCGCGGCAACCCAGGTACACGTCCGTTACCGCGGCCTGCTTGCCGACGGTCAAGTGTTCGACCAGAGCGAAAGCGCCGAGTGGTTCGCCCTGGACAGTGTGATAG
>OGSF01000339.1_pt1 | contig 14176 bp, 9 predicted proteins | sample 1573811 | NCBI WGS metagenome assembly OGSF01 (sample SAMN03295835, study PRJEB24534) | human gut metagenome | isolation source: fecal sample 3 from infant 5 | host: Homo sapiens | place: USA: Pittsburgh, PA | collected 2014-07 | reverse complement strand
TATCCACCAGTTAACACTTTATTCTGGAGCTTCCGTATCATGGCTGGTTTTGGTGCCTTAATGTTATTGGTTGCTGCCTTAGGACTATTCTTTACAAGGAAGAAAAAACCATCGCTGTACGAGAAGAAATGGATGCTGTGGATTGTTGCTTTATGTACGTTCGCACCATTCCTTGCCAATACAACAGGTTGGTTAGTCACTGAATTAGGTCGTTATCCGTGGACTGTCTATGGATTATTTACGATTGAACAAAGTGTTTCGCCAAATGTATCGGTTGCTTCATTAATTACGTCAAATGTCATTTATTTCTTATTATTTGCTGGTTTAGGTAGTGTCATGGTTTACTTGGTTATTTTAGAATTACGTAAAGGACCAGACTATGAAGCGAAAAAATTAGCGAAAGAAAATGAACCAGCGTTGGATCCATTTGATAAGGGGGTATTTGGCGAATGAGTACACTACAATTATTATGGTTTGTCCTTATCGGCGTCTTGTTCTCAGGTTTCTTCTTCTTAGAAGGATTTGACTTTGGTGTTGGAATGGCCGTTCAAACGTTGGCACACAATGACGACGAAAAAGATCAAGTCGTTGCAACAATTGGACCTGTTTGGGACGGAAACGAAGTTTGGCTATTAACAGCGGGCGGCGCAATGTTTGCCTCTTTCCCATATTGGTATGCTTCATTATTTAGTGGCTACTATTTAATTCTATTTACGATTTTATTTGGCTTAATTATTCGCGGAGTTTCCTTTGAATTCCGCCATAACATGCCGGAAGGTAAACGTCGTCGGATGTGGAACTGGACACTATCAATTGGTAGTTTCCTTGTACCGTTCTTCTTTGGTATTTTGTTTATCAGCTTAGTCCAAGGGATGCCTTTAGATGCAAACGGCAATATGCATGCGCAATTTACGGATTATTTTAATCTGTTTTCAATTGTTGGTGGAGTAGCCTTAACATTACTTTGCTACTTACACGGCATGAACTATATTGCTTTAAAAACAGAAGGCCCAATTCGCGAACGTGCTCGAAATTATGCAGAAATCTTATACGGCGTTTTATATGTCGGTTTAGTTGTTTTTGCAGTGTTGATGTACTTCAAAACGGACTTTTATGAAAAGAACTTTGCGGTCACTTTAATTTTAACGTTAGCAATTGTGGTCTTAACGGTCATTGCCAATGTTGGGGTGTTTAAACGCAAAGAGATGTTAGCTTTTCTAGCGAGTGGTTTAACATTAGTTGTACTAGTTGCTCTCTTGTTCAGTGGCTTGTTCCCACGTGTTATGATTGGTAGTGAAGGTTTTGATTTGTTGATTAAAGATGCAACAAGCACACCATATACACTAAAAATTATGACGTGGATTTCTTTAAGCATTTTACCATTCGTGTTAGCTTATACTGCTTGGTCCTATTATATTTTCAGAAAACGTATTTCACAGACAGCCGTACCAGAGGGGTATTAAATCTATGATTGATAAAGACATCTTACAGATGCCTAAAATCAAAAAAATTCTTGTCTTGCTTGCAGGTTTTTCTTTCCTGCAAGCAGTCTTTATAATTGGGCAAGCTTTTTTTCTTTCAAAAGCCATTGTCGGCCTTTGGAGTGGCGGGCATCTTAACCAACAACTACAGAGTATTTTACTCTTTTTTATTTTTTATCTTGGTCGACATGTTATTACGTATTTTCGTGAGAGAATGCTCGATACATTTAGTTATGAACGCTCGAAAGAATTACGCGAACAATTATTAACCAAAATTTTCCGTTTGGGGCCAAATGTTGTTCAAAAAAATGGAACTGGAAATATGGTTACCATGGCTTTAGAAGGCATTAGTCAAACCGAAAATTATTTACAATTGATTTTGACAAAAATGATGAATATGATGATTATTCCTTGGATTATTTTGGCCTTTGTTTTTACACAAGATATTCGTTCAGGCGTAACATTGTTGATTGTTTTTCCGATTATTATTATTTTTATGATTGTGTTAGGTTATGCAGCACAAAGTAAAGCGGACAAGCAATATGCGGCGTTTCAAATGCTTTCCAATCATTTTATTGATTCCTTGCGAGGAATTGACACACTGAAACTGTTTGGGTTGAGTAAAAAATATGCTGGGAGTATTTACCATACAAGTGAACGATTCAGAAAAGCGACCATAAGTACGTTGAAAATTGCTATTTTATCAACCTTTGCGTTAGACTTTTTTACGACATTATCGGTAGCTGTTGTGGCAGTTTTCCTTGGATTAAGTTTATTAAACGGCACGATTTTATTATTTCCTGCCTTGGTTACTTTAATTTTAGCACCTGAGTTCTTTTTACCGATTCGTGATTTTTCAAGTGATTATCACGCAACCTTAGATGGAAAAAACTCTTTTCAAGCGATCCAAGCGGTATTAGCATTGCCAGAAGCAGAACAGACCGATGTGCTCACGTTAGATGATTGGCATCAAGAAAGTCAGTTGTCAGTCACAGCGTTAAATTTTTCCTATGAAGATGCAACGCAAGAAGCAATTCAATCGTTGCAATTCTCTGTTGATGGTCGCAAAAAGATTGGAATTATCGGGGCGAGTGGTTCTGGTAAGTCAACGTTAATTAATTTATTAAGTGGCTTTTTATTGCCAACAGAAGAAACGAGTCAATTGGCGATAAATGGCCAAACGATTCCACATTTTTTACAAAAAGACTGGCAAAAACAAATCCTTTATATTCCGCAAGCACCATATATTTTTCAAGATACTTTGGCAAACAATATTCGCTTTTATACACCTGAAGCAACAGATGAGGCGATTCAGCAAGCGATTCAGTTAGTTGGCTTAGACGAGCTGGTTAAAGATCTTCCCGAAGGAATTCATACCTTGATTGGGGAAAGTGGTCGAATGTTAAGTGGGGGACAAGCGCAACGAGTAGCGTTGGCCCGCGCCTTTGTCGATCAAAAACGCCACGTCTTGCTGTTTGATGAGCCGACAGCGCATTTGGATATTGAAACAGAAGTTGAAATGAAAGAGCGCATGTTGCCATTAATGAACAATCATCTTGTCTTCTTTGCGACACATCGTCTGCATTGGATGGAAGAAATGGATTACATTTTAGTGATGGAAAAAGGTCAATTAGTGGAACAAGGAACGTTAGCAGAGTTGATTGAAAAAGATGGCTACTATGTTCAATTAATGAAGCAAATGAGAGGAGGACGCCAATGATGGAAAAACAGCCGACAACGAAAGACGTTTGGAAAAACGATCAATGGGTTCGTCCTTTCTTAAAACGCTATAAAAAAACCTTGTATTTTGCCTTACTTTTAGGCTTCTTGACGTTCTTTAGCGCAGGGGCATTAATGTTTACGTCTGGTTACTTAATCAGTCGTGCGGCTTCCTTACCAGAGAATATTTTATTAATTTATATTCCCATTGTTTTAACAAGAGCATTCGGGATTGGCCGTCCTGTTTTTCGTTATGTGGAGCGTCTAACGAGTCATAACTGGGTGTTAAAAATGACCTCTGATCTGCGCTTGAAACTTTATAATGTACTAGAAAAAGATGCGATTTTCTTTAAGACAAAATATCGCACTGGGGATATCTTAGGTTTGCTTTCGGAGGATATTAATCATATCCAAAACTTGTATTTACGAACGATTTTCCCAACCGTTATTGCTTGGATTTTGTATATCTTTTTAGTGATTGCGTTAGGTTTCTTTTCTTGGTGGTTTGCTTTATGCATGTTACTGATGTTAGGAGTGGTTGTTTTTCTATTGCCACTTGTTTCAGTTCTAGTGAATGGTGCGCGTCAAGAAAAACATAAATATGCCAAAAATGAGTTATATCAAACACTAACCGACAATATTCTAGGTGTGTCTGATTGGGTATTTAGTCAACGAGGCTCTGAATTCGTTGCTCGTTATGAAACAGATGAAGCAAACGTTCGTGCATTAGATGAAAAAATGAAGCAATTTAACCGTGGCCGAGACTTTGTTTTACAACTTCTTTTTGGTGTGATTGCGATTGCTGTCTTAGCTTGGACTAGTGTGCGGTTTCCAGGTAATCATGGGGGCGCAGCCAATTGGATTGGTGCCTTTGTTTTAACCGTTTTTCCGTTAATTGATGCTTTTGCTCCGCTACCTGCTGCTGCACAGGAAACAACGATTTATAAGGATTCCATTCGTCGTTTTAATGAGCTTCCTGAAGGGGAAGATGACTCAACAGAAGCGCCTGTTCAGCCAAATGGCACCAGTTTATCGATAGAACATTTGTCTTTTGCATATGAAAATCAAGAGAAAAAGGTATTAAATGACTTATCGTTAACAATTCCTGAAAAACAAAAATTAGCGATTTTAGGGCGCAGTGGTTCCGGAAAGAGTACGTTGGCTTCGCTCATTCGTGGTGATTTACGGCCTACTTCGGGAGAAATCCTTTTAGGAAATATCCCAACTGAGGCATTTGGTGAGACGATGACTGAATATATTGGGGTTATGCATCAAGCGCCGTACCTATTTCGAACAACCATTTTAAATAATATTCGGATTGGTAGAGAAGAAGCAAGCGAAGCAGAAGTTTGGGCGGTTTTAGAAAAAGTCGGCTTAAAAGAAATGGTTAACCAATTACCAGAAGGTTTACAAACAATGGTGGATGAAGCAGGTTTGCGTTTTTCTGGTGGCGAACGACATCGCTTGGCACTAGCGCGGATTCTTTTGCAAGATACACCGATTGTGTTATTAGACGAACCAACTACTGGTTTAGATCCAATTACAGAACAGCAATTGCTGGAAACCTTTTTTGAGGCATTAAAAGATAAAACCGTCATCTGGATTACCCACCATTTGCAAGGTGTAACTTTGATGGATCAAGTGATCTTTATTGAAGATGGCCAATTAGAGATGAGTGGTACGCCAGAAGAATTACTTGCAACCAATGCGCATTATCAGAAACTTTACCGAATTGATCGTGGCATTAGTTCTTTCGAGGAATAAAAAAACGACTGGTTGTTGATTAAAGCAAACAATCAGTCGTTTTTCTATTTCAATTAATGGCAATTCTTCCATAAAACGTTTAAAATGAACGATGTAATAAGAGCTCAGTTAAGGAAAGTAAGGTTTCTTTTGCTGTGCCATCAGGCAATTGTTGAATATCAGTGATTGCTTTGTTGGTTACTTTTTTAGCAAAAGCTTGTGCTTCTGTAACGCCATGATAGTCATTGACTAGCGCCGCAACTTCAGCTGCCTCTTCTAAGGTAATGGCGCGTCCTTTATCCAAATAAGGGCCGAATACGTCAGGTGCTGCTTGATAAGCGAAGAGAAGGGGTAACGTATAAACACCTTGTGACAAGTCTTCTAAAGCGGGCTTTTTCAAAGTTTCCGTGTCGGCAGTGTAATCTAAAATATCGTCATAGACTTGAAAAGCAATGCCAATATGACGGCCAATTCGTTTAGCTAAACGTTGGACTTCTTTTGAACTATGACCGAAATAGGCCCCTTCAAGACAGCTTAGTGAAAAAAGTTCGGCTGTTTTGCCGTTGACACTTCTTAAATAAGCAGGAATCGACATGCGGCGGTCAAATCGATGACTCATTTGATCGAGTTCACCAAGTAATAACCGTTTCATTCCTTGTGCATTGATTTTCATAAATTCAGAGCCATTCATGGCATCTGCAATCAAAGTAAAGAATTCAGTGAATAGTAAATCACCTGTGTAAACAGCCACGTCTTTACCATATTGTGATTGAATAGTCACAGCGCCTCGGCGCAATGGAGAATCGTCAATAATGTCATCGTGAATCAACGTAGCCATATGTAGGATTTCCAAAGATGCAGCTATTTTTAATAGTTGTTGTTTCTCTTGTTTTTCTTCATCACCCAGTTGAGCAAAAAGAAAGAAAAAAGCGGGGCGTAATAATTTGCCGCCAGAACGAGCCAAAGTTACTAAGGCTTCTTCAATGTCTTCGTTGCGTGTATGCAACGTTTGTTCAATTAATTCACATGTTTCCGTTAAAGAACGTTCAACGTCAGGAAACGACTTCCAAAATGTGTTCATAAATATACTACGATCCTTTCAGTGGTTCAATACTATTTGATTGTATACGAATTGGCGACAGAAATACAGTAATTAAGTTTTAAAAGTAACAAAGTTTGTAAAAAAGTAGCGGAGGGATAGTTTGAATCGAGAAATATTTTTTGAATTAGTAGAATTAAAAGCAAAAACAGCGAGTGTTTTGCCATTTTTGTTAGGAATTTGTTTTAGTTGGTACCAATATGGGCGGCTCCATGTTGGTTATGTTTTAATTTTTTTCATTGCGATGTTTATTTTTAATATGGCGGTCGATATTTTAGATAATTATAATGATTACCATCATGCCACAGAAGTTCATGATTATAAGGAAAAAACGAATATTATCGGTCGAGAAAATTTATCTTTGCCATTAATACGCAAAATGATTTTTTGGATGATTCTCGTTTCTGCTTTAATGGGGATTGGGTTGTCATTTATTGTCGGCTGGCCGTTATTAATTATGGGTCTTTATTGTTACTTAATTGGTATTTTTTATTCATCAGGACCGAAACCTTTGTCCAGTCTACCATTAGGGGAAGTTTTCTCAGGATTTACAATGGGGTTCATGATTACCCTTATTTGTGTCTACATTAATACGTTTGAAGTTTTCAATTGGTCAGCAGCTAACTTATGGGGGATTTTCTTAGTCGCCTTACCTAACACTTGTTACATTGCTAACTTAATGTTAGCAAATAATATCTGTGACTTAGAGGAAGATGAAAATAACAAGAGATATACATTAGTTCATTACCTTGGCAAAGCAAGTTCTTTGAAATTATTCGTCGGATTAAATACAATAGCAATGTTAGCCATTTTGTTAGCTGTCGGTTTAGGATTGACGCCGCCAACAATGTTACTCATGCTTTTAACTTTACCTTTTGTACGGAAACAAACCCAAGCCTTACTGAAGGAACAAGTGAAGAGTAAAACATTTGTTTGTGCTGTGAAGATCTTAGCTGTGGGAGCAACTGCACAAGTGCTATTTTTTGCCATAGGTTTGTGGTGGCTGTAAATTTTTTATAGAGTGGAAGGGAATCAAAATGAATAAGAAACATGTTGTTATTTTAGGTGCTGGTTACGCAGGCTTAAAAACATTACGCGAATTACAAAAAGGCGCCAAAGACGTCGAAATTACTTTAGTGGATCGTAACAACTATCACTACGAAGCAACGGATTTGCATGAAGTTGCTGCTGGAACACAACCAGCTGAAAAAATCACATACAATATTATGGATGTTGTCGATGAAAAAATGACCACCTTTATCCAAGGAACAGTTAAAACAATTGATGCTGCAACACAAACAGTTGCTTTAGAAGATGGTCAAACAATCAATTATGATTACTTAGTTGTTTCTCTTGGGTTTGAATCAGAATCATTTGGTATCCCTGGTGTGCAAGAACATGCTCTACAAATGGTAGATGTGAAAACGGCTTTAAACGTGTATGAACATATCCAAGAACAAATGCGTCAATACAAAGCGACTCAAAACGAAGAATTCTTAAAAATTGTTGTCTGCGGAGCAGGCTTTACAGGGATTGAATTATTAGGTTCTCTTGTTGAAAACAAACCAAAATTTGCTGAAATCGCAGGTGTCTCAGCAGATCAAATCCAAATTTATTGTGTCGAAGCAGTTACTCGCCTATTGCCGATGTTTAACGAAAAACTTGCGAACTATGGTGTGCAATTATTAAAAGATTCAGCTATTCATTTATTATTAGGTAAACCGATTAAAGAAATCAAACCAGGCGCAGTTGTTTATCAAGATAACGAAGCAGGCGACTTGGCAGAACTTTCTGCTAAAACAATTATTTGGACAACGGGTGTTAGTGGAAGCCACGTTGTAGGCGATTCTGGATTTGAAGCTCGTCGTGGTCGTGTCATGGTTCAACCAGATTTAACAGATGCGAACCATAGCAACGTCTATATTATTGGTGACTGCTCAGCAGTTATGGATACAGAAACTAATCGACCTTACCCAACGACAGCACAAATCGCCTTGAAAATGGGGGCGCATGCTGCTAAAAATATTCAAGCACAATTGAAAGGGGAAGCAACTAAACCTTTCAGCTTTAAATCACAAGGTTCTGTTTGTTCTGTCGGAAATACACGTGCTTTAGGAATTGTTGGTAAAACAGACATTAAAGGATACCCAGCTTCATTCATGAAAAAAATTATTATGAACAAAGCGCTCTTTGAAACAGGTGGTACCAAAGAAATGATGGCTAAAGGTCGTTTCGACTTATACCATTAAGAATCAGCAAAATAAGAAATAATGAGGTCGGGACAGAACCGTTTAGCTCCGAGAAATAAGAAGAAATTTCCGAAAATTGCTCTTTGATTTTTGGAGAATTTCGGCTTATTTCCGAAGGAGTTGGTTCTGTTCCCGCCGTTTATCAGTTTTTGAGCGTGGAGCAAAAATCCAAAGTGATTTTTGTCCCACGCTCATTTTTCTTAAATGAAAGTTTTTAAAAAATTTCCATGATTTTTCAAGTAAAATGAGGTGGGCACTTTTGTTCGATTCCATTTTTATGTATAATGAGAAGTGATGGAAAGAGGGAAGTTAAATGGCACAAAAAAGAGCAACAAATAAGAAAAAAAGTACGACAAAGAAAAAGACCAAAAAACAACAGCAACAACAAGAACGTTTAAATTATATGTTTCTTGGCCTGATTTTTATTTTATTCGGTGTCTTTGGACTCTTTCGCTTAGGGTTTTTAGGCACGTTATTAGCGAATTGTTTACGCTTAGTTGTAGGTAATACCTTTCCATTTGCAGCGATTTTACTAATCCTGTATGGCTTATTAGTCATGATTTATGGGAAAGATTTTCCGTTAAAAAGAGGGCGCCCTATTTTTGGGGCTGTTCTGATTTATATTAGTGTTTTGTTATTTTTCCATGCCTTTATGTTTCGAAATGTTAGTGGCAGTCAACCAGATATTTTAGGTAACACTTGGGAATTTTTGCAAAGCGATCTAAAAGCTAACCAAGTGACGCAAAACGTAGGGGGCGGTATGATTGGCGCACTGCTTTATCAAGGAACGTACTTTTTGGTGGCACAATTTGGTAGCTATTTAATTGCCACCTTGCTACTGTTAGCGGGTATTTTCTTGATGAGTATGTGGGATTTTCAGCAAATTGTTGATCATTTCCAAAGTATTCAAGATCGCCTAAGTCATGTTTCGGCAAAATCACAGGCGCGACAAGAAGAAAAAGAGGCGAAGCGAGCAGCGAAGAAAGAAGCCAAAGCTGCAGAACGCCAAGCAAAAATTGAAGCCGCTGCCCAACAAAAATTACAAGAGCGGGAACGCATGGAACAAGCGGCAGCCGAGCGCTTAACAAAAACACCTGTTGAAACCCACCAACCAATGGTGGAAGAACCGGCCGCACCAACGCCTGTTCAAATTGATTCGTTTCAACAGCAAAATCAGGCGATGCCTGTACCACCAATTGCAGCAACAAAACCGCAACGAGAGCAGGAAGAAGAGGCGGCAGATGAAGCTGGTGTTCTCGAATTTGAAATTTCTGAAGAAGCGGAAGATCGTGATTATCAACTACCACCAACTGATTTGTTAGATACAATTCAAGCAACGGATCAAAGTGGTGAATATGAAAAAATCGAAAAAAATATTGGCGTCTTAGAACAAACCTTCAAGAGTTTTGGTGTTGATGCTAAAGTAGTCAAAGCTAGTTTAGGACCATCTGTCACAAAATTTGAAGTTCAACCCGCTGTTGGGGTAAAAGTTAGCAAAATTGTTAACTTGACGGATGACATTGCTTTAGCGCTTGCGGCCAAAGACGTTCGTATGGAGGCTCCGATTCCTGGGAAATCACTAATCGGGATTGAAGTTCCTAATAGTGCAATTAGTACAGTATCCTTTAGAGATATTGTTGAGGCACAACCAAGTCATCCAGATAAACTATTAGAAGTACCTTTAGGTCGAGATATTTCAGGGATGGTTCAAACTGCAGATCTATCAAAAATGCCGCATTTATTAATTGCGGGATCGACAGGGAGTGGGAAATCGGTTGCTATCAATGGCATCATCACAGGTATTTTGATGCAAGCGAAACCTCATGAAGTAAAATTAATGATGATTGACCCGAAAATGGTAGAATTGAATGTGTATAACGGGATTCCTCATTTATTAACGCCAGTGGTTACTAATCCGAGAAAAGCAGCACAAGCCCTGCAAAAAGTAGTTCAAGAAATGGAATTTCGTTATGAAAAATTTGCAGCAACAGGCGTCCGAAATATCACTGGTTACAATCAACTAATTCAACAGAAAAATGCGGAAGATGGCGAAAATCGTCCAATTCTACCATTTATTGTTGTCATTGTTGATGAGTTAGCTGATTTAATGATGGTGGCAAGTAACGAAGTAGAAGATGCGATTATCCGTTTAGCCCAAATGGCACGGGCAGCAGGTATTCATATGATTTTAGCGACACAACGGCCAAGTGTGGATGTCATTACAGGAATCATCAAAGCAAATGTCCCTTCTCGAATGGCTTTTGCGGTCTCAAGTGGGACAGACTCGCGTACCATTATTGATACCAACGGGGCGGAGAAACTATTAGGTCGAGGCGATATGCTCTTCTTACCAATGGGAGAAAATAAACCAATTCGTATCCAAGGGGCCTTTATCTCTGATCAAGAAGTCGAACGAGTGGTTGCGTTTGTAACGGATCAACAAGAAGCTGAATATCAAGAAAGCATGATGCCAACAGATGAACCGACCACTTCAGGCGGTGGCGAAGCTCCTCAAGATGAGTTGTTTGAAGAAGCGAAAAACTTGGTGGTTGAAATGCAAACAGCTAGTATTTCATTGCTACAAAGACGTTTTAGAATTGGCTATAATCGTGCGGCTCGCTTAGTAGATGAATTGGAAGCACACGGAGTTATTGGACCATCAGAAGGTAGCAAACCAAGAAAAGTCTTTCTACAAGCGGAATCAGAAGAGGCAGCAACCGAGACGCCAGAACAATAAACAAAAGAACAAAAATAGATAAATTTATCTATTTTTGTTCTTTTTTTATAATTTCAGCAAAGCATCATGTTATAATCATCATTTTCTGGTAAAATAGAAAAGAATAGTGCGGTTGGGAGGGAGCGTATCATGAGAAGAAAGAGCGTGCTTTATTTAGAAGTAGCAGATCAGATTAAAGAAGATATTTTGAGTGGCAAGTATCCAGTAGGAACGTTTTTACCAACAGAAACAGAATTGGAAGAGATGTTTAACGTTAGTAAAATTACGATTCGGCGGGCAATCGAAATGTTAGCAACAGAAGAATTTGTTGAGAAAAAAAGTGGCCGGGGCACAACTGTGTTAAGCAATCGTCCCTATAATAAACTATCAAAAGCAGGGACATTCACTGAATTTTTGAATGAATCAGGTCAGAAAGTAACTAAAAAAGTTTTACAAGTTGAAAACTTGACGTTGTCAAAAGAGATGCCGGCTTATCAATTTTTAGGAGAAGAAGTGGTTCACCTTTCACGGTTATATTTAATCGATGAACAACCCTATATTTATTTTAATTACTATTTGCCAGCTGCCATGAAAGACGTATCATTGACTGAATACAAAGAAGAATCCTTGTATCGTTTGATGGATCGACATGCCATTGAAATTTATAAATTTGAAGACCGTTTTGAAGTTGCAACTTTGACAGAAGCAGAGCAAAAGATGTTGCAAACAACTGAAACAACGGGCTTAAAAAGAATTCGGCGTTCGTTAAGCCCAACAGGTCGTTGCGTAGAATATTCAGAAGCTATTTATAATACGAAGATTCATCCTTATGTGATTGAATATGAAGCATAACTTTTAAAAGAATAACAGTGCACTTACAGTAATGTAAGTTCATTGTTATTCTTTTCTATTGTCGTTTTTTTTCGTTTTCGATACACTAAATGAGTGAGAAGAATAGGAGTGGAAAATATGTTAGAAGTACAAAATTTGAAAAAAGTTTACGGAAACGAAATTAAATATGAAGCTTTAAAAGGGATTAATTTAACTGTCCAAGATGGTGAATTTATTGGTATTATGGGACCTTCTGGAAGTGGGAAAAGTACACTTTTAAATTTATTGGCAACAATCGATAGTCCAACAGACGGTGAAATACTTTTAAATGGAAAAAATCCAAACAATTTGAATCAAGAACAAATTGCTAAATTCCGTCGTACAGAATTAGGATTTGTTTTTCAAAACTTTAATTTAATGCCAACATTAACTGTTGAAGAAAATATTATTTTGCCATTGACGCTTGATGGAGAAAAAGTCTCTGTAATGAAACGACAATTAGCAGAATTAAGTGAGCGTTTAGGTATCAATCATCTGTTGAAAAAACGAATTGCAGAAATTTCTGGTGGACAAGCACAACGGGTCGCCGTTGCTCGGGCAATGATTCATCATCCACAATTATTATTGGCTGATGAACCAACAGGAAACTTAGATACGAAATCATCTAAGGATGTGATGGGCTTGTTACAACAATTAAACGAAGAAGAAGCGGCGACTATTTTAATGGTAACCCATGATCCGCTAGCCGCAAGTTATTGCAAGCGCATCGTCTTTATTAAAGATGGTGAATTAATTGATGAAATTGTCCAAAATGGCAATCAAAAAGAGTTCTACGATTTAATCATGGTGAAACTGGCTGAGATTGAAGGTGTCGATAATGAATTTTAATCAGTTTGTTATAAGAAATACGATTCGAAATAAGCATTTATACTTGGCTTATTTCCTAAGTACAATGTTTTCTGTGATGATCTTTTTTACGTTCACTGGTTTTGTCTTTCACCCAGCCTTAGCTAATGGTTTAAATCCTAAAGCACAAATGGGAATGACGGCTGCGGCAATTATAATCTATGGTTTCTCTTTCTTATTCGTTTTATACTCGATGGATGTCTTTATCCAATCTCGGAAAAAAGAGTTTGGAACCTTGATGATTCAAGGGATGAGTCCAAAACAGTTAAAGAAAATGATTTTTATTGAAAACTTAGTGATTGGTTTCTTTGCTACAATTTTTGGTAGCATTTTAGGTGTTGGATTTTCACAATTTATTTTATGGATTAGCAATTTATTGATGCATCTAGGTTTAGGTTTTTATTTGCCAGTGATGCCGTTTATCATTACTGTCATTTCATTTGCGGTCTTGTTCTTAGTAATTTCTTTCTTTATTCAATTCCGCTTGCCAAAAGCGACACTTCAAGAGCTATTAAAAGCAGGAGAAATGGGTAAAGGTGAAATCAAAAGCTCTAAAGTTAAATCTTTCTTAGCCGTGTTGCTTTTAGTTGTCGGTTACGGAATTGCTTTAGTTGCTAAGGGACAGTTAGTTTTAATGGTGATGTTCCCAGTAATTTTCTTAGTTATTTTAGGGACAAAATTCTTATTTGACCAATTGAGTGTTTCTGTCATTGAACGTTTAAAACGGAAACCAAAAATCTTTTGGAAAAAAACCAATATGGTCGTTTTATCAGATTTGGCTTTCCGTATGAAAGATAATGCACGTTCGTTCTTCTTGGTTTCGGTGATTTCAACGGTCGCTTTTGCTGCCATTGGAACGTTATATGGCGTGAACGAGATGATTTTTAAAGGAATAAGTTCTGTACCGTACGAACTGACATTGTCTGATTCGACCAACCCAGAAAATCAAGAAATGAAACAATTTGCGACAAAAACATTCCAAGAAAAAAATATTCAGTTTGATCAGATTGATTACACAATGTACAAAACAAGTGCCGGTATCCAATTAATCAAAACATCTGAATATAATAAACTCGCAAAATTTATAGATGAACCAACTTTAACAGGTGAGAAAGTAGTTAATTTATCACAAAAAGATGCTCCTTCTGCTGCATCAGTAGATGTCAAATCTGTTCAATTGGCAAATGATCAAGTTTTAAACATTGATAAAACAGAAGAAACCAATGTATTACCGACTTTTGGCGGTGTGGTTGTTATCCCAGATAGTACCTCAACAGATGGAATCAAAGCGGAAACAGAAACAATTTGGCAACCAAAAGAAGGCACAGATAAAGAAACCTTAATTGATGCTAAAAATATTATTGGTGAAAAATACCCAATGTTACTAGGAACCGCGGCTACAGTTGCAGGTATTACGCAATTTTATACGCCA
>OGSF01000291.1_pt1 | contig 16410 bp, 17 predicted proteins | sample 1573811 | NCBI WGS metagenome assembly OGSF01 (sample SAMN03295835, study PRJEB24534) | human gut metagenome | isolation source: fecal sample 3 from infant 5 | host: Homo sapiens | place: USA: Pittsburgh, PA | collected 2014-07 | reverse complement strand
CCAACAATTCAACTTATTCAAAGGAATGTTAAGCTGTTGTTGGCTCGCAATAACTTGAGAGCTAAATGCTTCATTTAATTCTACTGCATTTATATCATTTATAGTTAATCGTTCTTGAGCTAATAATTGATTTACTGCTGGCACTGGACCTACTCCTAAATACTGTGGTTGAACACCTACAGTTGCACTATTCACAAACTTAATCCCTTCTGTGAATCCTAATTGACGTGCCCGATTTTCTTCCATAACAATCAGTAATACTGCACCATCATTTTTCTTACAACTATTTCCTACTGTGACTGTTCCTTCATTTAAAAGTGGTTTAAGTCTGCCAAGTGTTCTGAGAGTAAGTTGAGGTTTAATACTTTCATCTTGATTAAAATATTCACCTTTCACTTTGAACGGTAAAATTTCTTGGGAAATATTACCGTTATTCATATTTTTTGATGCCAACTGATGACTGCGATACGCAAAGTCATCTTGTTCATTTCTACTGATATGATATTTCTTCGCTACATTTTCGGCTGCTTCAATCATTGAAGGGTCTTCTCCTTCTCTTGCAAAAGGCGCCCGTTCAAAAAATTGTGGAAACTCAGATTCATAAACTGACTGCGGACGTTTGATTTTCCAAGGTGCTCTACTGGTACTCTCAACACCACCTGCAATATATATTGTTCCAGCACCACTTTGTACCATCCTACAGGCTTGTATAACGGCTTCAAGACCTGAGCCACATTGACGATCAATTGTTATACCAGGTATTTTAAAATCTAATCCCGCTTCAAGTAATGATTTTCTAGCTAAATTCCCCCCATTACCTACCGTATTACCTAAAATGACGTCATCCAAAAGAGACATTACTTTTGGATACTGATCTGTAAAATGATTAAATAAAGGTTCTAGTAATGATTCAGGTTCTAAATGCCTCAATCGGCCACCATACTTACCGAAAGCTATACGTTTTGCTGCAATAATAACAGGTTGTTTCATTTTTATAACTCTCCATTAATAAATTTATTTTTCATCTCTTTTCTAGCAATCTTTCCTGATTCTGTATAAATCATATGGTCAATTTTCTTTAATTTTGATGGAACTTCTTGTCTTGAAAGATGTTTCATTAAAAAAGATTTAATTTGTCGGTAATTCAATTGTACTTTACCTGAATAAAGCAATATCGCTATTTCTCCAAATTTAGCATGTGGTATACCAATGACAAGGGCCTCATCAATGCCTTCAATATCCATAATTAAGCTTTCAATAGCTGTTGGATATACATTAATCCCCCCAACTATAATACGATCACTCTCTCTACCTACTAAAAACAAATGTTGATTTTTAATATAAGCGAAGTCGCCTGTTTTAATCCATGCCCCCTCTTGATTGCTTTGTCCAACATAACCACTAAACACCATTTCACTTCTAACGGCTAATAATCCTACTGCATCATCATCTTGATTTAATAATCGTGTCTCGACATGAGGGAAAAGTTTACCAACAGAATTAGCAGGAGATGATTGGTTAAAATTGTAGCTTATAAAACTTGCTTCAGATGTCCCAAAAAATTCTATTAAATTTGCTTGTGGATATAAATTTCTGATTTGTTGAAACTGTTGCAATGTAAGTTTAGCACCACTACTCAAAATACTTTTAATCGATGAACAATGTCGTTGGGTTGAAATAAGTTGTTGTACCATCGTTGGCACTACAAATATTGCTGTCGCTTTGTTCAATTGATTAATAAGACGCATAAGAGATAGTGGATTAAAATTTTTTTGACCTATAAATGTTTTTCCAGTACTTAATGCATAAATACATGCGTACAATGAAAGTGAATGTGATAAAGGACCCGGTGCTACAATGGTTTCTTCACAATGCTGGAGTAATTTCTCATTTTCCTTAAAAGAAACTATCCAAGAATGTTCATTTCTATAAAACGCTTTGGGTAAACCTGTAGTTCCTGACGTGAAACCTATATGTATAACATTACGTGGGATAACCTCATCATTATAAATTGAGTTATCATGATTTGAGGTAAGATGATTATCTTTAATTAACCATTGTATGTCATAACTTTTTACAAGTTGATGTATCCTTTCATTACTCCATTGATGATTAAAAATGCAAGGAATTCCACCTCTTTGATGTACCGCAAAATAGTTAATAATATTATTTACAGGATGTTCATCCATTAGACCTACTTTTTTGTTTAATTTTACTTCTTTATAGCGCATACTAGCCTGATAAATTTCTTTACTTAATTCTCCATACGTTAGATGTCGATCTTCAAACACTAAAGCTAATCGATGCGGGTATTGATTAATATAATGCTGTAAATATTCCATTATTTTTTTCATCTTCATCACCATTTGTAAACACTTTATATAATTATGTTTACATTATACTTGCTTCATAGTTTTAAAAAAAGAGTAGGATAAAATTCCTCATGAATTATCATCCTACCATTGAAAATATTATAAAATTGTTAAAAATTCTTCTGGATCATTAACAATATAATGAGGATTTTCATGCAACAATTCGTGTGCAGATTGTGCTCCCCATGTGACAGCGCATGTTTGCACATGAGCTTGATTCGCACTCTTGATATTCTGTGCTGTGTCCCCTATATACACGGTTTTACCTATCATTAAATGATGTTTCTGTATCAAATTTTGAATCGTTTCACAAAGAAGTTTGTCTTCATTTTTAATACAGACACCTAATGAATCAGTTATAAAACGGCTTAATCCGAGATAATCTAAATACTTTTGAGTTGTTAGTATTTCTTTATTAGACACTACAAATATTTTTTTCTTTTGGTTATGTAAAAATTTTAATGCTTCACTTATTCCGGTATATTCTTTTGATTGATGTATTTCATCGTTGCTAAAACAATGATTGTATTCATCTATTAATTTTTCTATTTGATAAAAAGACAGTTCATGTGAAGCTAGCGCTTTAAAATTGTTATATAAATTTAAATGATATGTATGTAAAATAGCTTGTTCTGTAGGTTCATCTAAATTTAATCTTTTAAAAGCGCTTTGCGTAGCTTTGACGTGACATGTTGTTGTATCAATTAGCGTTCCATCAAAATCAAAAATATAACTATCAAAATTCATGATGTTCACCTCATAGTTAAAGTTATATTATAAATATACACTTAAAGGAGTAATGTTGCACCATTTATTAAAAAAGCACCTTTGTCTAATCATAGACAAAAGTGCTCATCTCTCATTCTAGTTATTCTAAATTAGCATGATTCTCTTGCATTGTTTTTTCACTAATGTGAAATGCATCCATTAAAGGTAATACAACACTATCTAAGAATATAAGTGAAGCCTGTTCAAATAAACTACCAAGTGGTTGTTTCGAACCCTCAACATCATGTTTAGTACCTGCAGGCAATTCAACAACCGTCTCTGCAAGATTACCGATTGGCGATTCCGCATTTGTAGTTAATAAGACAATTTTTGCACCCTCAGATTGTGCTTTTTCAGCTAATAATCTTAAATGTTCTGTAGAACCTGAACCTGAAATAATAATAAACAAATCATGTTCTTTAATTGAAGGTGTTGTTGACTCACCTACAACGTAGGCATTTTTACCTAATTGATTTAAGCGCATTGCAAAACTATTAGCAACAAAACCTGAACGACCTTTACCAGCTGTAAATATGCGATCTGCACCTATAACATCATTAGCAAAACGTTCATACTCTGTATTATCTACTTGAGATAAAGTAGAATCTAACTCTTCAAGAATAAGACGATAATTATTAAATTCACTCATCTTATTTACCTTCAATAGCTGCTCTACATTGTTTTGCTGCTTCTACAGGATCGTCAGCATTCGCAATACCGCCACCAACAATAACTAAATCTGGATCTTCAGCAACAATATCTTTGATAGTATCTGGTTTAATACCACCTGCTACTGCAACCTTAGAGTTTTTGATAACAGATTTAACTGTACGCAAGCTGTCTAATGGAGATTTTCCTTCAGCTTGTAAGTCGTAACCTGTATGAACTGCGATATAGTCTGCACCCATCTCATCTAGTTCTTTAGCACGTTGTTCTAAGTTTTGCACTGCTATCATATCAACAAGCAATGCTTTTCCATGTTTATGCGCTTCTTCAACTGCTGCTTTAATTGAAGCATCTTCAGCAACACCTAAAATTGTAACAATATCTGCACCATATTTTACTGCTTGGCTCACTTCGTAATCTGCTGCATCCATAATTTTCAAGTCAGCTAATACTTTAGCATTATTAATATTTTCATTTAAATGTTGAACTGCAGGTAACCCTTCATTAATTACAATTGGCGTACCAATTTCAACAATATCTACATATTCTTCAACTTTTTGAGCTAATTTTGCTGCTTCTTCTTTATTTAATAAATCAATGGCTAATTGTAGTTCCAATGAAATTCATCCTTTCGTTTTGGGAAATTCTCTTTTGCTTATAGTTGTATACCCTTCGCTAAACTTATTAAACATATAAAATATTTTGTATATAAAACAACTATATAATTATAAACAATCTGGCGCTGCTTCATCGTCTACATAAACTTCAACATTAGGGTGTGTGTGTAAAATGGTCGCAGGTACATCTTCGGTAACCTGTTCATTTAACAGTTTACTTATAGCCTCTTTTTTCTTTGGACCAAATGCGAGTAGGATAATCCTTTTTGCTTTTAAAATACTTTTTACCCCCATTGAAACTGCTTGTCTAGGAACATCCTTTTCATTGTCAAAAAATCGACTATTTGCTTTTATGGTGCTTTCTGTTAAGTTCACCACATGTGTTTCACTATTGAAGTCAGTCCCTGGTTCATTAAAACCAATGTGACCATTTTCTCCAATTCCTAAAATTTGAATATCGATTGGCCCTCTTTCATCTAATAAATTGTTATATTGTTCCGCTTCTGCTTCTAGATTTTCTGATAAGCCATCAGGAATATGAATGTGATTTTTAACAAAATGAGGATATTGCTCAAATAGCACTTTATTCATGTAGGTATGGTAACTTTGTTGATGACTTGCTTTTAAACCTACATATTCATCTAAATTAAATGTTTCAACCTGCGACACATCAACTTTATTTTTGATTAATAAATTTACTAAGTAATGATATACGTCAGTCATAGTTCCACCAGTTGCTAAACCGAGTTTGGCATGAGGGTGCTGCTGTATTTGTTTAAACAACTCGCATGCTACATAAAATGACGCAAGATTTTTTGAATCTAAATTAATAATTTTCAATATCAAACACCTCTAATTTCAATATCACAATGATTGATGACTAACGCCTTACTCTTTTATATCTCTTAAATTATACTGTAACAAATGATTAAGATTTTAAACATATTAACGCTCTATATGTAATATTCAACGTTATTTCTTGAATTTTTCCTAATTAAATCGAGCATTCGTGTACAAATATACATAGCTTTCTAGTAAAATAGATAGATAAACGAGTTTGCTGGTAAATAATATGTTTATCGGTAGTCCGTCACTGACATATTGTTTAGTTTAAGGGAGTGAACGTGTTGGAACCAATTAAAGAACAAGAAGTGCTAGATTTATTAACTTCTTACTCAAATCAGCCTGTTTACCTACACGTTGAAACAACAAATGGTGCTTATGCAAATCATTTCGATCAACGCGTATTTAACGCTGGAACATTTTTAAGAAATATTGTCGTGACTTTTGAACATGCACAACTTAAAGGCGGCGACAAAGATCCATATCGTGTAGGTCTTAAATTAAAAGATGGTGGCTGGGTTTACGTGCAAGGACTTACGCACTATGAAGTTAATGAGAATAACGAATTTTTAATTGCAGGTTTTAATTATGAAGGACAATTGGCTGCTACAATAGAAATAAGTAAACAGCCATTTACTATATAAAGGAGGTTGCCAATCATGACTGATGAAAGACACGTACTTGTGATTTTCCCCCATCCTGATGATGAAACTTTTTCGTCTGCTGGAACTATCGCAAGTTATATTGAAAAAGGTATTCCCGTCACATATGCATGTCTTACCCTAGGACAAATGGGACGTAATCTAGGTAACCCTCCTTTTGCAACAAGAGAATCTTTACCATTTATACGTGAACGTGAGTTAGAAGAAGCATGCAAAGCAATTGGGATTACAGATTTAAGGAAAATGGGGTTAAGAGATAAAACTGTTGAATTTGAACCTTACGATCAAATGGATCAAATGATTCAATCACTTATTGACGAAACAAATCCATCATTAATTATTTCGTTCTATCCTAAATTTGCAGTTCACCCTGATCACGAGGCAACTGCAGAAGCTGTAGTACGTACAGTTGGACGCATGCATGAATCAGATCGACCCCGTCTTACACTTGTAGCGTTTAGCAATGATGCATCAGAAATTCTTGGAGAACCTGATATTCAAAATGACATATCTCAATATAGTGATATAAAACTTAAAGCTTTTGAAGCACATGCTTCACAAACAGGACCATTTTTAAAACAACTTGCTAGTCCCGAAATAGATGGTCAAGCACAAAGTTTCTTAAAAATAGAGCCATTTTGGACATATCACTTTGAATCTTAAATGGAGGTAAAACATGACAGAATTTGACTTATCCACTAGAGAGGGTCGTTGGAAACATTTCGGTTCTGTTGACCCTGTCAAAGGTACGAAACCAACTACTAAAAATGAAATGACCGATTTACAAAGTACTCATAAAAATTTCTTATTTGAAATAGAGGAAGTAGGCATTAAAAATTTAACTTATCCAGTTTTAATTGATCAGTACCAAACAGCTGGTTTATTTAGTTTTTCAACGAGTTTAAATAAAAATGAAAAAGGCATTAATATGAGTCGCATATTAGAAAGCGTTGAAAAACATTATGATAATGGCATTGAACTTGAATTTAACACACTACATCAATTGTTGCGTACTCTACAAGATAAAATGAATCAAAATGCTGCAGGTGTTGATGTGTCAGGTAAATGGTTCTTTGATCGTTATAGTCCTGTGACTAATATTAAAGCTGTAGGCCACGCAGATGTTACTTATGGTTTGGCTATTGAAAATCATACCGTTACACGCAAAGAATTAACTATTCAAGCCAAAGTAACAACACTATGTCCTTGCTCAAAAGAAATTAGTGAATATTCCGCACATAATCAACGTGGTATCGTTACAGTTAAAGCATATTTAGATAAAAATAATGATGTCATCGATGATTATAAAGATAAAATTTTAGACGCTATGGAAGCCAACGCTAGTTCTATCTTATATCCAATCTTAAAACGTCCTGATGAAAAACGAGTAACAGAACGCGCTTATGAAAATCCACGATTTGTTGAAGATTTAATTCGACTAATTGCAGCTGACTTAGTTGAATTTGACTGGATTGAAGGGTTCGATATTGAATGTCGTAATGAAGAGTCTATCCACCAGCATGATGCTTTCGCACGTCTGAAATATCGCAAATAAAACATTGAATTTCAACTACAATGCCAGTTGTATTTTTAGTTTATAAGATGCAACTGGCAATTTTTTAGCATCATCAATATCGATGATACATAATGTAACACAAAAGAAACTCACCCCATGCTAAACATTCAATGTTGAATTTATTAAAGGTCGTTACGAATCTAAATAAATCAGAAATTCTAGATTTAATTTATTGTAGTGTATTTATGCACTTGTAATTTACATACATATTATAACGTTTACAACCAACTTTAAGTCATCAGATTAAAGTATTTATTAATCACACATACGTGTTTACTAACAAATGAACTTCAAACAAATGCATCAATTCAATTATAGGTTACCTGAGCTATTGACAAACTATTTACATTTAATACATTCGACTAGTGAACCAAGAATGTGTCATGCTATGAAGAAAGGTGAAATTCATGATTACTGTATTAGTCATTACTATATTTTTTATTACAGTAACTTTAATAATTTGGCAACCAAAAGGATTAGATATAGGGATTTCTGCAGTCATCGGCGCGCTTTTAGCTATCGTTACTGGAGTAGTGAGTGTCTCAGATATATTAGAAGTGACAAGTATAGTTTAAAATGCCACACTTACCTTTGTCGCAGTTATCCTTATTTCATTAATCCTTGATGAAATAGGATTTTTTGAGTGGTCTGCCATACATATGGTTAAAGCATCACAAGGACATGGATTAAAAATGTTTGTGTTTATCATGATATTAGGTGCAATTATTGCAGCATTTTTTGCTAATGATGGAGCAACCTTAATTTTGACGCCTATCGCTTTAGCGATGATAAGAAATTTAGGTTTCAATAAAAAGCTAGTGTTTCCTTTTATTATAGCTTGTGGGTTTATCGTATATTCCACATCATTACCACTTGTTGTAAGTAATTTGGTTAACATTGTATCAGCAGATTACTTTGGTATTGAATTTGTTGAATATTTAAAGCGTATGTTTATACCTAATTTATTTTCTCTATTAGCTAGTATCTTAATATTATGGTTTTACTTTAGAAAATCCATCCCTAAAACATTTGATATATCAAGTATTTTTGAACCTAAAAATGCTATACGAGACACACGATTATTTAAAATTTCATGGATTATTTTAGCTTTATTACTTATAGGTTACTTAGTGAGTGAGTTCATCCCCTAATAAACAATGACATTTTAATAGAGTCTGATATAGTTGTCACATTGTGTAGTGATGCAGATGCAAACTGTCCAGTTTTACCTAAAAACGTCACTAAAGAACATTGGGGATTTGATGATCCTGCTGGTAAAGATTGGTCAGAATTTCAACGTGTAAGAGATGAGATTAAAACAACGATAGAAACATTTGCTCATAGAGAGTAATTTAACTCAAAACTTAAAATTCGTTATTATTATACTTTTCAACAAATTTAACAACATACTTGGCTATAATACTGATGAGTGAAACTACAAGAACAGAAATATACTAAGTGGAGTAACCATGACAAACAATTTAAAAACCGTTTATCGTGGGTACTATCACAATAGTTGTATTCATAAACAATAAAGTTTATTATAAGCTCGTTTGTAAGTGACTCGTTATTTTAAATTTTTTGATTATAAAAAGGTAAATATTGTTAGTAGTATGTATTTTCGTGTGAATTATTTTTAAATGTTTATTAGTTCTATTAATATTATAAGTTTTTATTATGTTACAATGTTTGTAAAATAAACTTAATTATATGAGGTAAATTATGTACTATTTTGTAGGTAATAACATCGGTCATAAAACTGCTGGTATAGAAAAAGCAATGATTAATCGGTTAAACCTATTTAAAGCATATCATTATCAAGCTAAAATTTTATTACTAGCATGGAATCGCTATTTAACTCAAACAGCATCGCAATATATTAATAGCGAAGATTATGTAAACATGTATGATTATTTTCAAGAAGCAAGTAACGTAACATCAGTGTTCAGTAAAAATTGGCTTCATTACTGGAGAGATGAATGTGGTTATACTATAAAACCGGTTTCTGAGACAAATGACGTTCGGATATATGATCAACAACAATTTATAATGTATGCGCATTTTGCTGATGAAGCTTATCAAAAAATTGATTACATTAATTACTTTGACACATCTAGAAGAAAAATAAAAAGAGAGTTATACGATACACGCGGATTTTTAAGTTGTGTTAGAGTCTTATCAACGGACCAAAAAATACAAGCGGAGTACTATCTTTCTCCTCAAGGAAACGTGAAAATTGAAAAGTATTATGATATTAATTCAAATCATCCCTATGAGGCAAAAAAGATTATATTAAATCATTTAGGTAACACGCACTTTTTAAACAATGAAACTGAGCTAGGTGCTTTTTTTATTGAAACAATATATCAAAATAGTGACTTATTCTTTAGCGATCGTAACCTTGTTACATCACATATATTTAACATAGTTGCATCTTACATCCCTGTTATTGCAGTGTTACATAGCACTCATGTTAAAGACGTTACTGATTTAGCGCATTCACCAATCAAAAATGTTTATAAAGGGGTTTTTGAACATTTACAAAGGTATAAAGCCATCATTGTTTCAACCCAACAACAAAAAGCTGACGTAATTGAGAGAATCAGTGGAGTTATTCCAGTATATGCTATTCCAGTTGGCTATTCATCTATCGATATGAAAGATTACTCTAATGAAAATAAATATGTTTCACCTAAGAAAATTATTTCTGTCGCAAGATACTCACCTGAAAAGCAATTGATACAACAAATCGAACTTATTAATAAGCTTAAAGATTCATTTCCAAATATCGAACTACATATGTATGGTTTTGGTAAAGAAGAACAACATTTAAAAGAACGAATTCAAGAATTAGGATTAGAAAAGCACGTAATATTAAGAGGTTTTTTAAAAGATTTAACTGATGAATATCAAGATGCATATCTAAATTTAATAACAAGTAATATGGAAGGCTTTTCCTTAGCATTATTAGAATGTGAATCACATGGTGTGCCTTCTATCAGTTATGATATTCAATATGGTCCAGGTGAATTGATACAGGATGGTAAGAATGGATATTTAGTAGAAAAGAATAATCAACACATGCTATTTGAAAAAGTAAAATTATTGCTCAACAACCCTCAACTTCAACAGTCTTTTTCTCACCATTGTATTGAAACTGCACAAAAGTATTCTCGAACACAAATCATGTTACTGTGGAAAAATTTACTTCAACATTTTAACTAAAGCATAAAAATATAAGTCGTCAAATTTTGCTATGAAGTCATTTATCATTAAATGGTTTCATAGTATTTTTTTGTATTAAATAAAAGAATTTTTATTAATTCAATAAAAAGGAACCATGAATTCATTTAAAATTCACGGTTCCTCTATTAAATCATTGTCAGATTGTGAGTTGTATATGTTTCTCTAAAAATCATACATTTAAGTCATTTTTAATAGAAATGACCTTGTTTGCATCATCTTTTTCACAAGATATGATAAACGTGAAAGTTATATTATAGTTTTAATCAACATCTTACATTTGTTGGACTAAATCTACTTTCTATTCAAATCTCATATCTGCTTCTTTCTACAAATTTCATTTGAACATTTTAATTTTTATTTTTTCTATTTTTGCGACGTTTCCCTAATAATAACGCTCCTAAACCTGCAAACAGAGTTCCAAGTAACGTGCCTTTAGAGCCATAATCTTCATTAGCTCCTGTATCAGGTAATTTATCTTTTGTACTCTTATCTGAGCTATTGCCTAAATCTGAGTCGTTGTCTGAGTCTGAATCACTATCGGAATCCGAATCACTGCCTGAGTCTGAATCACTATCGGAATCTGAATCACTGTCTGAGTCTGAATCACTATCGGAATCTGAGTCGCTGTCTGAGTCTGAATCACTATCGGAATCTGAGTCGCTGTCTGAATCTGAATCACTGTCTGAGTCTGAGTCGCTGTCTGAATCCGAGTCGCTATCAGAATCCGAGTCGCTGTCTGAATCTGAGTCGCTGTCTGAATCCGAGTCGCTATCGGAGTCTGAATCACTATCGGAATCTGAGTCGCTGTCTGAGTCACTATCGGAATCCGATTCGTCATCATAGTATCCGTTATCTATACTAAAGTCATCATGATCAGTAATTGTTACATGAACTTCTTCCCCATCAGCATCCTGTTCGTCATCATCACCAGAATCTGTTGTTGTTTGAGTCATACCTGAAGGTTTATCAAAATGAACAATATAATTACCACTATTTAAATTATCAAATTGATACTTTCCATTTTCATCGGTTGTAGTTGTACTAATGATATTTCCGTTTTCATCTTTTAACGTCACTTTAACTCCAGAGATTCCTTTTTCATCATCACCTTGAATACCATCTTTATTAGTGTCATACCATACATAGTTCCCTAAGCTGTATTTAGGTGTTTGATAAAATCCACTATCAATCGTCATATCGTCTTGTCCATTAATAGTTACCCATACAGAATTACCTTCTGAGTCTAGTGCAGGATTTGTTCCTGAATGTTTAAGCGTCGGCGTATATCCTTCAGGTGTTTCGAATGTAATTTTATAAGTCAATCCGTTTTTCAATCCATCAAATTGATATTTCCCATCTTCATCTGTTCTGACTGATTTTGAAGTTCCATCAGGATACGTCAAAGTTACCAATACATTACTAAGCGGTTTTTCATTATCATTTGTATTTTGAATACCATCTTTATCTACATCTTCCCATACGTAATCTCCGATTTTATAAGTTTTTTCAGGAGGCAAGTCACCTTGTCCTTGACCTGAACTTGTAGAGAAAGCAATTGTATTATCATAGGATGCTGTTCTAAACTCACCAGTATACTCATTTATAGTCGTCTGCATTGTCACAGTTTGCTGTATAGTCGTGTAATCATCCTTATTAGGGTCATATTTACTAATAACTTTAATAATATATGGTGAATCTATATTACCAAAATTAATATTCACATCATTATTATTTCCTAATTGGGCATAATCATCATTTGTGACATCTTCATATTCACTGTAATCATAAATTCTGTTACTATCTGGTAAATTTTGATTATCTCCAACCTTATAAACTTTAATTATTGTGCTATCGTCTATAATTGTTGAACCTTCATCACCATTCCCTGAAATATTTACATTTGTTTCCTTGGCTGAATAACGAAGAGGGTTAATATAAATCGTTTGCTCAACTGTATGATTTTTCGTATCTATGTTTGTAAACATACTTTGAAGGTTAGCAGTTCGATTTTCGTTAGGTCATTGATATTCAACCGTAATTGTTTTATTTACTGATGAAAGGGCCGTTTTATATTCTACATCTAACTTAGTGTTATTATTTGGAACCTTTGATTTATCAATGTATGATGTTAATTTAAGGTGCGCTTTAATATTTTCATATTTATCTACATAATCTGTAAAAGTGTAGGTAATTTGTTTATTTGTGTTGTCATAAGTACCTGTAGCGATGATTTCTCCAGAATTATCTTTTATTTTTGGTATTGCAAAACTATCGGTTAAATCTGATGGAACTGTATTCTTATCTATATTCACTGTCATCGTATCACCAGATTTCACCTTATCATCTACTTCAAAAGTTACATCATAGATTAAGTTTTCAGCATCATGTGCTTTAATAACACCTTCACTATCATCATATCCTTCAGTAATACTTTGATCAGTAACTTTAATTAAATGGTTAACATTCGAACCTTGTTCCGCAGCTAATTGATTTACGGTTAGACGTTTAATCGATGGTTGGGCAGATGTTTTAGATAATGGTCTAGCCTTATTTTCATATTCATTTATTGGTAAATTTAATAACTCATCTTGATTTGAAATTTTTTCATCTATATTTTTATAGCCAGACGGCTGACTTGTTGTTGATCTTCTCTTACTTTATTAGGTTGCTCTATAGTATTCTCTTCTTTACCAGATTCAGTGTTACTTTCTTTTATTTTAGATTTAGCAAAATCTGATACGTGTGAATCTTCTACATTATCACTTGTTTGAACAGATTCTTCTCTATTTATTGTTGTGTGAGATGGTTGTTGGGCAGTATCAATTGATGAATTTGAGGATTCGACTGATGAGGATTCTTTTACCTCTTCTTCTGTAAGATGAGTATTATCTTGAGGGGTCTTTTGTAAAAATGTTGCTTCGTTTTCATCTACATTTGTTGTTGACTCTGTTCTATCTTCTGAGCGTTTTTCTATGCCATCGTAGTTATTCGTTTCTTCTTTTTTAATTATTTGGTTATTATCGTCGGTGTTTATTGACTGATTATTATTGATCACATCATTCTTTTCTTCATCACTAGACTGATCATTGCTGTCTGATAATTCATCATCCGTATTCGAATCTTTAACGTCTTGTACTGAATTCTCCTCGGCTTTGGCCTCATTATGACCTAAACCAAACAATAATGTTGCACCTATTACAATAGACGCTGTACCTACTGTGAATTTTCTAATTGCATATTTATTGGATTTATTTGCTATAGGTTTCTTTTTAGTTAGTAAATTATTTTTTTATTAATCATAAAAACTCCTTTTCTTTGACTATTTCAATGTAATTTTCAAGTAAAAATCATTTCTAGAGTAAAATACAATATATTATATAAGTCTTTTTTGCAATATTTTTTAAACATGTCAACAAACATTTAATAAATAGTTAATTAATTTGCTCAGCATTTCTTAAAATTCTAATAACATGAACAAATGAAATTATTACTATATTCATCAAAAAAATCGTCACCAAACTATTTCAAATAATAAAAATATAAATAACCGCTGTATTTCATATTAGTATTATGTACGTCTCTGTCACAGTGTTTTATGGAATATTTTAAAGGCAAATCTCAAGAATAATGTATATGTTTTATTAAGGTGATAAATATATAAAGACTCCCTCTAATGTTTACTAAAAACATCAAAGGGAGATAATTTAATGATATTGCTTGATAAAAACAAATCATAAAATATGATTATTTTAAGTGTTCATATGGACTATTTGTTACGAAGGATACAATTTGATCAACAAACAATTTTGCACGTAGTTGAAATTCATTATCTTCTAAGTATAAGGTACCATCTTCTAATTTAGCATAATCAGAATCATGTGTAGCAATTTGCGTTGGTACAGCAATACCAAGTAAACTACGTACGATGACTCTCAAGTGTGATAATGGCTCAGAACTTACTATTCCTCCACTATTGCAAATGAGTCCCACGGGTTTCATTTTGAAATGGTCCATATTAAGGTGGTCAAGTGCATTTTTAAGAATACCTGAAAACGATCCATGATAATTTGGCGTTCCTAAAATTAAGAAATCTGCTTCCATTGCTTTATTTTGTAAAGATTTGACATTGTTTTTAATTTCATCAACTGCTTGTGTTGTACCAGCAAAATCCAATTGATGAATGGGTTTCTCAGCTAGGTCAAAGATTTCCACCTCAACATCATGTTCGCCGAGTTGACCTTTTAAATATTTTGATAAAGCGTTCGTATGAGACCCTACTTGAGCACTCCCTATAATAATTAAACCTTTCATTATTTTACACCTCTAAATTATTTTCTTCTTTTAATATTTTCATGATTGCTTTTCCAACTCCACTATTTTCATTGGTGTCTGTGACATATTTAGCAATATGTTTAACTTCATCTGTAGCATTATTCATTGCTACTGGATAACCTACACGTTCTAGCATTGAAATATCATTTAAATTATCTCCTATTGCTACCACATCTGTTAAATCTATACCTAATTGATGAGCAATAGCTGATAAGGCAATGCCTTTTTGAGCGTTTGAATGAGTGATTTCTAGATTACCTCTTGATGATGAAGATACTGCTAAATTTGGTGATGATGCTAACGCTTGACCTACTTGGTCGATTTTACTTAAATCTGCATCAAAAGCTAACACCTTCATAATAAGTTCTCCAGGAATATCTTCAATTGAATCATAATTATCTACAACTTTTAAAGTACCGTTATCTATGCGTTTTTGTATATTATTTCGTATCTTGGCTACATCTGCTTTTTGACCCGCACGTTCTGCAATATCTATATAGATTGCTAAATCACGTTTAGGATCTTCTGTATATATGCCACGATTTGTGTAAATTTGATAATAAATATGATTATTTTTAAGTGCTGTCGTAATTTTGTGTACTAAATCATGATTAAGATGTGATGTACTCATTATGTTAAATGATTCCTCACGAACTTCTGCACCATTCAAACATATGTAAGGGACTTTTAAATCTGTTTCAGCAACAGGTGTTTGTGCCTCGTAAAACGCTCTACCAGTTGCAATAACTACTGTAATGCCGTTCGCTTGCGCAAATTTTATAGCTTCTTGATTCATAGTGGTGATTTCATGACCAGCGTTAAGTAATGTTCCATCCATATCCGTTGCTATTAGCTTTATCATTAGTTGACCTCGTTTCCACTTATTTTAAAGTGATGCTATATGAATTTTTTAAATTAATTTAAAATTTATGTGTGTAGCATATGTCTTAACTTCATTATTATTATATGTTATCACACAATCTTTAACGATTTACTAGACTTCAAAAATACGTTTATTTATGTACGACATCATTTTAACAAATTTATATCCTTTTGTATCTTCCCCTGTTTTTCTGCTTTTTTCTTTTCACGTATTTCCTTAAAAAAACTTCTCAATAGTTCTGCACACTCTTCTTCTAAAATTCCTTTTTCTACGGTTGCCCTATGATTAAACTGGGGTTGTTCTAATAAATTCATAAGACTTCCCGAACAACCTCCCTTGGGATCAGTAGCACCATACACAACCTTTGGAATACGGCTCATAATAATAGTGCCCGCACACATAACACAGGGCTCTAATGTAACATACAACGTACATTCTTCTAATC
>OGSF01000256.1_pt1 | contig 19178 bp, 16 predicted proteins | sample 1573811 | NCBI WGS metagenome assembly OGSF01 (sample SAMN03295835, study PRJEB24534) | human gut metagenome | isolation source: fecal sample 3 from infant 5 | host: Homo sapiens | place: USA: Pittsburgh, PA | collected 2014-07 | reverse complement strand
GCCCTGTTCGTGGCGGAAATCTTCGTGCGGCACGCTCTGCTGCAGACAATACTATTCCCCATTCAACTGGTGCTGCTAAAGCAATTGGCTTAGTTATTCCAGAACTTAATGGAAAATTACAAGGCCATGCCCAACGTGTTCCCGTTGTGGATGGATCCTTAACAGAATTAGTTAGCATTTTAAAAACAAAAGTAACAGCTGATCAAGTAAATGAAGCAATGAAAAAACACACCATTGATAACCCTTCTTTCGGTTATGATGATCGTGAAATTGTTTCTGGAGACATAATCGGCACGACAGAAGGTTCGATTTTTGACCCAACGCAAACAGAAGTAACGACAGCTGGCGATTTCCAATTAGTGAAAACTGTGGCTTGGTATGACAATGAATATGGTTTTACTTGCCAAATGATTCGCTTATTGGAAAAATTCGCTAATTTATAATGCCAATAAATAAAAAACTGCCTTGCATAAATTAATGCAAGGCAGTTTTTTTAATGTTTACTTTGACAACTTTGACAAATACCATGAAAAGTTAAGCGATGATCTTTGACTAAAAAATGATACCGACTTTCAACAATTTGCTCTACTTCACCAAGCAAGTCTTCTTCCACTTCCTCAATTGTGCCACATTCTAAGCATAACAAATGGTGGTGAAAGTGTTTGGCGCCTTCTTTTCTTAAATCATAGCGAGCTAAACCATCGTTAAAGCTCACTTTATCAACGACTTTTAAGTCTGTTAAAATTTCTAGCGTTCGATAGACTGTTGCTAGACCAATTTCCGGACTTTTTTGTTTTACCAAGAAGTAAATTTCTTCTGCTGATAAATGATCTTTTTCATTTTCCAATAATACAAGTACGGTTGCTTCCCGTTGTGGTGTTAATTTAAAGCCTGATTCATGTAATTGTTTTTTTGTCTTTTTTAAAGCAGCAGTCGAATCCATTATTACAGCTCCTTGTTTAGAATGATTACAAATTAAGAAACTTAATTTATCAATCAAATTAAAATAATTATAAAAGAAATAACTGTAATTTGCAAGATATTCTCAATTAGCTACCTTAATTTTTTTCTTTTGATTGTTCCAACGAGCCAATTAGAATTGTTTTACCATCTTCTTGTTTAATTAATTTTTGTTTCATTAAATGGCCTAAGGCGCGTTTAAATTGAGCTTTACTAATGCCAAAGGTTTGTTTAATTTCATCAGGGCTTGATTTATCGGTGAAAGGAATTTGGTGATCGTTTGCTCTTTCTAAGAAAGTTAGAATCATTAACGCATCATCGCTGATTACTTCATGACTTCTTGGTTTTAATGAAAGATTCAATACGCCGTCCGGCCGCACGCCAATCACACGCCCCACTACTTTTTCACCTAAACGTGGTTCCTGGAATCGTTCAGAAGGATGGATAAATCCAATGTATAAATCATCAGTTAAAATATACGTTCCTGCAAGTTTCAGACGATACACATGCCCAGTTAAGTTTTTGTTTTGCATTTCAGCATTCCCGCGTTTTGCCATTGCTTTAAAGACTTTTTCATCTGCTAATTCGCCCCAAATGCGGTCTTTACTGTCCACTTTTAAAGTAACCATTACTCGGTCTTCTTTTTTAGGCCAAAGTTCCCGCATAGTTGGTAATTCATCCAACGAAATAACGACATCTTTATCTGGTAAGCCAACATCCACAAAGACACCTAAATCACGTCTCGTTCCTGTGACAGTACCAAAGCCATAGCTACCAATGCGCACAGTAGGAATTGTAGTTGTCAGTGCTGGCTCTTGTTTTTGATTTAAATAACCAAAGCCTTCTACAGCCTCTCCTATGGCATGCGTACCTTCTTCTTTTTTTAAACGGAATGTGATGCCATTTTTTTGAACAAAATAAAATTGTTCATTTTCATCGACCACAATGCCGGTAAATGTTGTTGCTAGTAATTCTCTCATTTATCATTAACTCCTCAAGGAAAATCAATCGAACAAAAGATTTCCGCTTTTGTTCGATTGTTTCTATTTTCTTTTATTGCCCTGCATTACGAGAAGCGTTCCCTTTGAACCAACCTGTTTTAGCATTGATTGTAACTAAATACATGTGAACATTTTTCTCTGTAGTGCCTTCTAATAATTTTGATTGATTGTTTGTTGCATAAAGATTGTAGTAACCTTCGCCATTCACAATTTTGGCAGGTTCTAAAGAATATCCGCCAGGAACCACATAGCCACGAGCAATCACTGTGTCTAAGACTTTTTCTTTCACACCTGGTGCCCATGTCCACGCTGGATTGCTACTATCAGCGATATCGGCAGCATCTGGCGCATAAAGCGGACTAGTGTAAACCCCGTCACTGTTCGGCGCCGTGTAGCCATTCGCTTCTGTTTTTGCTGTTTCTTCCTTCTTAGCGTTCTCTTTTTTCGCGGCAGCAGCTTGTTTCGCTTGTTCTTCTGCTTGTTTTGCTTGCTCTGCGGCAGCTTGTTCTTCTGCAATTCTTTTCTGTTCTTCTTCAACCTTGGTTAACGCTTGGTCAGCTGTCGTGACTTGTTTGACCAGTTCTTTTTTCAGCTTATCACTTGTTACTTTATCTACTTCTGCCTTAGCAGCTTGATACGTGTCTCGATTCAGCTGATTGGTAGTTTTTCCATCTTTATAAATGACCTCAACCGCTTTTTTAGCTTTTTGTAATTGGTTGTATTGTTGGTTCGCTTGATCGATTGCTTGGTTCATCAATTGGTCAAATGGATCATTTCCTGTTAATTTCTTTACGGAAATTGGTTGATCAGCAGCTAGAATCGCCGGTTTCAACTCATTGCCATTGACAATCGGCGCCTCAAATAATTGGTTGATTTGTTGAATGGTTTGTTGCTTCTCTTTCAATGTTTGAATTTGTTTATTTAATTGAGAATTCTCTTCTGAATCTTTAATTTCCGCGACTTGTTTTGAGAGTTTTTCTGGACTAACAGTCACCATATCGGGTTTAATAAAAACTTGCTCCTTCGTGGTATAAAAGGCTGCTAGTTCATCTTTCAGCGTATCTGTTTTCTTGGTTAGTGCCGCCGCCTCTTGTGCGGCAGCTTTTTGCGTTTGATCATGATACGCCCAAGCACTACCTCCAGCTAATAAAACAACCGCAAGCGCAACGAAAACTACTTTTTTTGATGGTTTCTTCGGAGCAGGCGCTGGTTGAGCATTCCCAGTTTCATTCATCGGTGGTATCACACCTGAATCTGAAACTTTTTCCTCGGTTGCATCAGCTTCACTCGGTGCTTCTAGCGACGCTGCACTTGTTAACCCTTCTTCAGAATCTGAAATGGATTCAGTTGGTGTTTCGGCTTGGGTTAATACTGCCTCACCGCTGTTTTCTAACTCTTGGGTCTCTGCTGTTTCTTCTGATGGATTTTCAGACATTTCTGTATCTGCTCGATGCGCTTGAATATAAGCTTGCAAAGTTTCGTTTGGTGTTACATCTTGATCTTCTATCGGTGGTTGTGAAAAAATTTCTTCTTCAGAAGTGGTAGAGATAACTTCAGTTCCTGAAATCTCTGTTAAAGTTTCCTCTTCTGACTTCACCGTCTCAGATACCTCAGCTGTTTCTGCTTCAACAGTAGTTGTTTCGTCCGTTGCTAGTTTTTCTTCTGTTGAATGAGTAGGCGTCGCTTCTGTCGCTGGTATCGTTTCCTCCACCGAATCATGAGTCTCCTCACTAGCCCCTTCTTGAAGCGATGTTTCTAGACCAGAAACATCCTCTGAATCAGAGACTATTAAGTTATCTTCTGTTGACTCCTCTTTTTTGTCATCATTACTTTCTTCTTCTGGTGATTCGCCAAACAGTTCCATCACATGGCCTAAGCTCATATCTTTTAACTCAGACCATTCAATATTCTCATTTAATTGATCTTCGTGTTGTTCATTTTCCTGTGTTTCAAAATCTATATTTGTTGAAGTCGTTTCCGCTTCTTCTTTATCAACTGTTGTGTCAGTTAGTGAATAGCCACATGTTGGGCAGGTCGTTAATTCTGCATCGAATTCGTTCCCGCACTTCGGACATTTTTTTGTCATTCTTCCGCCTCACATTCTGCTAATATTCCATTACTTCTAATTTACCACAACTTGCGCCTTCTTCCAATAACTAGCAATGACATTTAGAGACTTTTTAAAAATCAAAAGCGGCTCTTCTCGCATGCACGAAAAGAGCCGCTAAACGGTATGTTTATTCTAAAAAGTCTTTTAATTGTTTTGAACGAGAAGGATGTCTTAGTTTTCTTAACGCTTTTGCTTCAATTTGACGAATACGTTCGCGAGTGACACCGAAAACTTTTCCGACTTCTTCTAGCGTACGTGTCCGACCATCATCTAAACCAAAACGTAAACGTAAAACATTTTCTTCACGGTCTGTTAAAGTATCCAGAACATCTTCTAGTTGTTCTTTTAACAATTCGTAAGCTGCATGTTCAGCAGGACTGGTAGCATCTTGGTCTTCAATGAAATCACCTAAATGTGAATCATCTTCTTCACCAATTGGTGTTTCTAAAGAGACTGGCTCTTGTGCGATTTTTAGGATTTCACGAACTTTTTCTGTTGGTAAATCCATTTCCGCACCAATTTCTTCTGGCGTTGGTTCTCTACCTAAATCTTGCAATAGTTGGCGTTGAATCCGAATCAATTTATTGATTGTTTCAACCATGTGAACAGGAATTCGAATCGTTCTAGCTTGGTCCGCAATTGCCCGCGTAATCGCTTGACGAATCCACCAAGTAGCATACGTAGAGAATTTGAATCCTTTACGGTAGTCAAATTTTTCAACAGCTTTCATTAAGCCCATATTACCTTCTTGAATTAAATCCAAGAATTGCATACCACGACCTACATATCGTTTGGCAATTGAAACAACCAAACGTAAGTTAGCTTCTGCTAAACGTTGTTTTGCTTCTTGATCGCCTTCTTCAATTTTAAGTGCCAATTCAACTTCTTCTGCGGCAGTTAATAATTGAACGCGCCCAATTTCTTTTAGGTACATACGCACGGGATCATTAATTTTAACACCTGTTGGCGCAGATAAGTCTTCTGCTTGGGCCTTTTCCGCTTCTTTTTCATCTTTTTTCAAGCTATGTTCACTTGGGTCTCCATTTTCATCGACCACGCTGATACCAGCATCTTCAACTTTTTGGATCAATTTTTCCATAGCTTCTGCATCCAAAGTATACGGTGTGGCTAATTGATTCGCTAAATCATCATAAACCACTGTTCCTTTAGGCTTGTTTTCTTTGATAAATGCTGCCACTGCAGCTTCATATTTTTTACTTGTTTCTTTTTCCATGAAAGAAGGCCCCCTTCATTTTTCGGTTCACGCTTGAAATAACTGATAAATCACTGGGACTTATCAAAATAAAATGAACAAAACGCTTAGTTCTATTCATTATATTGCTTAAGTAAATGTTCGTTGAGCTTTAAGCTGTCGAGCCAATTGGATAATCTCCATTGTTAATTCGGCTTCAAGCTGTTGGTTGCCCACTCGTTTTGCTTCTTGCTGTTGAATCTTTTTCTGCTCAATTGCCTCTGCAATACTTGATAAGGCAATTACATGTAATAAATCGGCAACTTCTCGCTCAGAGCTTTCTTCCGATAAATTCTGATACGCAATTTCAATTGCTAATTGTTTGGTTTGATTATCTTGCAAGAAATTAATAAAATCGGCAATGTCGAAACTTTGATGCAGTGTCGCATAACTTTCTAGCAAGAAATATAATTCTTGGTATTCATCATGAGCGAATGAAAAATCTGGCAATTGTTGAATGGTTTGCCGTACTCCTTGTTCATTCATTAAACGAAATAATAAAGAACGTTCTGCTTTTTGAACTTGGGTTAACGGTAACTTGTTCTGGACGTGATTCTCTTCAAAAACAGGTTCTTCCATTGGTGGTGGCATCATTTCATCTTGATAAAATTGTTGCCTTTCTTGCCGTTGGACTGAACGTTGCTCTTGCTTCAATTGATTGAATTGCTCTTCCAAACTATGAACAGAAAGTTGAAATTCCTGAGCAATTTGGTTTAAATAACGATCACGTTCCAAGGGAGATTGAACATTGGTTAACTCCCGTAACAATTCGTTCACATAATCCAATTGTTCTTTTTCGTTATTCATGTTTCTAGTTAACCGATGATAATTCATTTTAAAACTAAAAACTGTTTCTCGGCCATGATTGGCTAAATTTTGAAAAGCTTCTGCGCCATATTTCCGCACATATTCATCAGGATCCAGCTTTTCAGGGATGCTGACAATACTCAAGTCAAAATGACTGTTTTCTTGCAATAATTGAATCGCACGGTTTGTGGCTTGAACACCGGCATTATCGCCATCGTAACAAATAACTACTTCCTTAGCGACCCGTTCCAAACGCCGAATTTGTTCATTGGTCAAGCTAGTCCCCATTGAAGCCACCCCACTTTTTACGCCTGATTGCCAAGCAGCGATAACATCCATGAATCCTTCAAAAAGCAAGACCGTATTTTCTTTACGAATTTCTTTTCTGGCTCTATCAAAGTTAAACAGCGTTTCTCGCTTATTAAAAAGTGTTGTTTCAGGACTATTCAAGTATTTAGGCATCTCATCCCCTGGAAAATCAGCTGTTTTTAACAAGCGACCAGAAAAGGCGATGACATTGCCTTGGGGATCATTAATTGGAAACATGATTCGTTGATAGAAACGATCCAAAAACGTACCGTTATCTCTTTGGACAAACAGCCCAGAAGGCTCAAAAAGCGTTTCATCTAGTTGTTCATTTTTAAAAACTTGACTTAAGAAATCACGTTTTTGCGGCGCAAATCCAATTTGAAAGGTCTCAATTAGTTCTTGTGTTAACCCCCGCTCTAATAAATAGTTTAATGCGGGTTCGCCAATTTTAGTATTCACTAAAATATGATGGTAAAGTTCTGCGGCTTTACTATGCAGTTGTAACAAACTCCGTCTTTGTTGGTTTTCTGGGGTATCCGCTACTTCACGCGGCTCTGACCAATCAAAGTCCACAGATAAATGTTCCAAATCTGCAACACGTTTCACGGATTCTGGAAAACTAATGCCTTCAATTTCTTGCAAGAAATTAAAAACAGTTCCACCTTTCCCGCAGCCAAAACAGTGAAAAATTTGTTTGTCTTCTGCTACTGAAAATGAAGGGGAACGTTCTTCGTGAAACGGACATAAACCCATATAATTTTTACCGGATTTTTTTAACTGGACATACTGCCCAATAATATCTACTATATTCGTTCGGTGACGAACTTCCTCAATGACTTCCTGAGGAATGCGTTGTGCCATTGTCCTCACCTCCTAAGAATAGCATTGTGCTAACTCATGTGATTGACCGTTTAAAAAACGCACTGTCATTTCAGTGCGAATTCCAATGGACACATTTACACATGATTTATTGTATCACATAATCGCTGTTTTTCAAGTATCTTGTTTCAACTCAACAAAAAAAGAAAGTATCTAGGACAAAAGTCATCCTGACTCCTGCCCCAGACACTAACTCTTAAAATAATCAGTTAAACATCAAGCTTGCTCCGACTTCATTCAAGATTTAAAGAAGAACTGCATTTCTGGAGACGAATGCTTTTAACTCAACCTCTGTTTTTTATAAATCTTTAATTGTTTTTCCAGCACGTTTCATTTGTACGAAACCAATTGCTACACGCACCACAATATTAATGGCCATCATAATAAAGAAGAGACCCATTGTTTGCGAAGTTAAGAAACCAATTTCTAAAATGTTGTGGAATAACATAGCTGCTACATAAATACCAATAATGGTACTGAAAACCAAGAAAATGCGTAATGGATTTAAAGGCAGACATGCTCGAACAACAGCCATACAGCTAATTCCAACTAATAAATAATACATTAACGTCGTGGTGTCTAAAGAAGAAAATCCTTGATTTTGTCCAATCAGATAAACAGCAATGATATTCACTACAACTAAAAGCGCATTAACAGACGCATTTTTCAAAGCCGTTGGTAAAAACTTCCCGACAACTTTTCGTTTGTCCCCTTCGAAAGATAAGAAGAAAGCAGGATACCCTTCAATTGCTAAATCAATCAAGGTCACTTGAATCGGAATGAACGGGAACGCAATGGCCGTTAAGGCACAAATGATTGAGAGAATAAACGAATAAATTGTTTTAATGAAGAAAACGCTGGAAACTCGGGTTACATTATTTACCACACGTCGTCCTTCAAACAAGACATCTGGTAACGTTGTAAAATCAGAATCTAGCAAAACTAGATTAGAAATTTGCCGAGTAGCGCCATCTCCCTCTGCCATGGCGATACTACAATCCGCTTCTCGTAACGCTAAAACATCGTTGACGCCATCGCCGGTCATCGCCACCACATGCTCTGTGTCTTTCAACTCACGCACAATGGTTCGTTTTTGCTGAGGCGATACACGTCCGAACACTGTGTATTGCTGAACCGCTTCTCGCACTTCTGCTTCTGTCGTTTTGGTCGACAAATCAATATAAGACTCATAACCGGGTAGCCCAGCACGACGAGCAATATTTGAAACAGTTACCGGATTATCACCAGAAATTACTTTTAAGTCGATTCCTTCTTCTTTTAGATAAGCCAGTGTTTCTTTGGCATTTTGGCGAATTGGATCATCAATTTCTAGAATCGCTAATGGCTCTAAATAAGGCATTTTGGTTTCGTTTAACGGTTGTTGTTCCGCAATGGCTAACATCAAGACGCGATAACCATTCTCTTGTGCTGTAAAAACAGCTTCTGGCAACCGACTATCGTCTACCAAACGCTCAGGAGCCCCTAAATAAACTGTCCCAATTTCTGGAAATTCAATAGCCCCCCATTTTCGTTCAGAAGAAAAAGCCAAGACTTCTTTTGCGCCAAATCGATTGGATACTTCATAATGATCACGAATTGCTTGCATTGTAATATTATTATCCGTACTTTCAGATAGGTAGCTTCCGATAATCTGCGGGAAGAGTTCTTGATATTTGTCATGCAAGATAATCGCCTTTTGCACTTTCATTTTACCTTCTGTAATCGTTCCAGTTTTATCTAAACACAAAGTGTCCACATGGGCCAATGTTTCAATTGAGTACATATCTTGTACTAGAATACGTTTTTTGGCTAACTTAATGACACCTGTTGTCAGCGCAATACTAATTAATAGTACTAATCCTTTTGGTAACATCCCTAACAAAGCAGCTGCAGAAGCAACAACAGATGTTTTAATGCCAGCATCTCTTAGCCAAAAAGCTTCAACAAATAAAATAATCCCTAGAGGAATAATCACCCAACTTGTAAATTTAGAGACTTTACGAATCGAATTGACTAACTCTGATTGAATTGGTTTATGCACTTTGGCTTCTTGGGTGATTTTCACAGCATAGTTTTCGGCACCAACGTGGATAACACGGGCATAGGCTTGTCCGCTAACAATGAAACTTCCAGAAAGCAAGGTATCGCCGATTTCCTTTTCAATTAAATCTGATTCGCCTGTTAACAACGCTTCATTCGCTTCGACTTTACCGTCGATAACTTCCATATCAGAAGGAACTTGTTCCCCTGCAGAGATAATAACAATATCTTCCATAACTAGTTCTTTTGTATCAATTTCTTGTTGTACGCCATTTCGAACAACATGAACATTTTCTTTTGCCACAATAGATAATTTTTGAACTAAATTACGGGCATGAATTTCTTGGAAAATTCCGATTGACATGTTCACAATAATAATCGCTAAGAAAGCCAGATTGGAATACGCTCCGACAAATAGTAAACAAACAGCGATTGCAAAGTTTAAAAAGTTGAATAACGTCATGACGTTATCAAAAATAATATCTTTTGTAGATTTTGCTACATTTTCCTCATAATTATTTTGAAGGCCTAACTCTTTCTGCTTGGCAACTTCTTCTGTACTTAACCCTTTTTTCAGGTCGACTTTATTCAACATCCAGCTCTTTCCCTACCTTTTCAATTAATCAGTTACATCCCTTCTAGTTTACTTGCATTTTCATGAAACTGCAAGAAAAGCCTAAAAAATTCCTGTAAGTTGAAAGAATTCTTTAGACTTTTCTCGTTTTAATTTAACTTTTCAATAAACCAACGATTCATTTTGACAATTTCCGCATAGAACATATTGCCACCATTTTGATAAAGGTAACCACCATTGTAAACTAACGCTTGCCAACGATAATAACGATATTTCGTATTTTGGTCATTCCCTAACAACGGTGAAAGGACTTCTCTTGAATATTCTTCTGCTAATTCTGTCGTGTGTTTCCCGCCGCGTTCTTTAACAAACTGAATATAATCCAGTCCATAATTATATGCTTGTACGCCTGTCCACTCATCACAGCCAGCTTCTTTTGCTTTCGCTAACGCTTCCGCGAGAAATTTGACGCCATGTGCGATACTTTCTTCTGGTGTTTCAATCACTTCTTGTTGCCCATAAACACTTTCACTGCTCTGCATAATATCGCCAGATTTCCCTTTAGATTCTGTATAGATAATCGCTAAAGCTAATGTTTTGTATTCAGGTATTTTATTTTTTTTGACTTCTGCTTCTACTTGTTTTTCAAAGGTCATTACCGTTTCAACATTTTGATGTATTTTATAGCCAAGATAGCCAAGACCAGCAACTAAACCAACAAACAAAAGTAGCATGATTTTATAAATTATTTTTCTTACTCTACGCATCGAATCATCCAAACTTTTTCTTTTAAGATACGTTCTATGTTACTTGAAATAACTGAAAAAAGCGAAGTTTTTGTTACTTCTTTAGTTTTATTTAATAAAAGTAACTTTTTTGTGAACAAACCGTAACTTCGCAAGATTGAACGTTTTCACCTAGAATAGAATAACAAGTAATTTTGTTCTATTGGCGCTTATTTATTGCATCAAAAAAGCCCAGATAAGAATGAACAAAATTCTTTTCTAGGCTTGACTTTATACAACTTATCTATTCTTTTAACAAACAGTCAAATGTTTTATGGAATTTTTTTCCCAGTCATTTCTTCATAGTCTCTACTCATCATTCTCCAAGCTTTTTCAATATCTTCATTCAATCCAAACAATCCGCTTCTACCAACAATATAAATATCAGGTCCTGCAGCATCAATTCGCTTAAATGAATTTCTATTCGATGAGCCGTCCATTTCAATTACATAACGATACCCTTTTTCTTTACGTAAATTACGAAGAGCAACAATTTTATCAAGTGTTCCTTCAATAAATCGTTGGCCAGCAAAGCCTGGATCAACGGTCATGATTGTGATTTTATCCAACAATTCAATATATGGAAAGATTGATTCAATAGGCGTTTCGGGATTAAGGACGATCCCTGCTTTAAGATTAGCATTGTGAATTTGGTCAATTAGGCGAAATGCTAGACCATCTAAAACCTCTGCATGCATACAAATCCATTCACATTTGATATCTACTAGTTGTTGTACCCAAAAGCTTGGATTCGTAACCATTAAATGGGCAGATACTGGGAGCTTCGAAATTTTTCTTAACTCCTTAATAAACCACGGAGATAGCGTGATATTTGGCACATAGTGACCATCCATAATGTCTATGTGATACGAAGCAACATGATCATTCAAAAAGGTGATTTGTTGTTTAAACTTGTCCAAATCCATCGTCATTAGTGACGGAGAAAATTCAACTTTGTTCATTCTAATTTTCAACTCTTTCTATCTGATTATTTGGTTGATGTTTTTGAAAATTTTCTAACTCGTTATATTCAGACGTTGATTCATCTCTGATAGGCAATATAAATTGCATTAATTTTGTTACGCTTTTTCATTTTGTTTAGAAAATCTGAATATCTTCCAAGTTTATCTCCTCTTCTTCTTTTTCTACTAAAGCTTCCATATCTTTCTCAGTTATATCTTTCTTAATAATAGCTAAAACTAAACCGGTAACCACAGCGTTTACAACAATTGCAATAATGCCAGCCAGCGGTTTACTCATTGTTGGAATCATTAAAACACCGCCAAATGGAACTGTCGCATCTGCCCCTAAGATCATTGTTGTTGCGCCACCCACGAAGCCTCCAATCGCTGTAGCAATGACTCCTCGGACAATATCATTCATAACTAAAGGAATAACACCTTCAACAATGTTAATCACGCCCATTGGTACGGCAGACTTTAACGTTTCAACTTCTAGTTTTGTATAAATATTTTTTCTAAATAATTTAGCAAAGAAGAAAGCTAATCCAAAGCCTATTGGCGTTGCTGTATTTACTAATTGCAATGCTGTAATTGGTCCATTAAGTCCTTCCGCTTGCATTGTCAAAACAAAGGCAAAAACAGTTTTGTTAATGGGTCCGCCATAGTCTATACCACTTAATAAACCAATTACACCACCAAAAATTAATAATGACGAGTTACCTAAGCTATCTAAAAAGTTCGTTAATAATGAAGTAAATGCCGTTATTGGGGTCCCGATAATATATACCATGATTAATCCACCAGTAATTGAGGTTAAAAATGGAATAATTAATGTTGGCATTAACCCTTTCGCCCAATTGGGTAATTTCACATATTTCAAAATAGCTAATACAAGATATCCTGCCAAGTAACCACCTAAGATACCACCAATAAAGCCGGCACCAACTGCATTCGCAGTTAAACCAATAATAAAGCCCGGAGCAATTCCAGGTTTACCAGCGATTGAAAAGGAAATGCCAGTAGATATAACAACCGGCAGTAAGCCTAAGCCAGCGCCACCCATAGTAGCTAAAGCATCCCAAAGCGAAAATTCACCTGGCACCAAGGTTCCTTGACTTGAGCCACCAAACCCCATACCAATTGCAATTAAAAAGCCAGCGCCACAGACAATTGGAATTAAATATGAGATTGCTGTTAATAAATGACCTTTAAGATTTAACTCTTTTAGTTTTTTCATTTTTATCCTCCTAAACATTGTTCTTTTCATTTTATTTTCTATTTAAAAAAATTACTGTTGTGGATTCTTCTGTAGAAAATATCCACAATATGCTGTCTCAGTAATTTCATTAAGAGAATGCCTTCACTACATCCTCTGGCGATTTTGATTGAAGGAATTCTCTCACTACTTCATCATTTCCGAGTTTTCTGGCAAACAATGATAATAGTTTAAGATGGCTAGTTGTTTCTTTATGATCATTACCCACAGCAAAAAGAATGATTCCTTTTACGCCATTATCATCTAAAGATTCCCAAGGAATTTCTGTACTATTAATACCAATGGCCACGCCTATTTTTTTTACATACGCACTTTTGCCATGTGGAATGGCTAGATAGTTTCCGATGCCTGTTTGGCCTTCCGCCTCTCTATCATAGATATCTTTTATAAAACCTTTTTCCTCTGAAATATTGCCATTTTCAAGCAAAAGATTGGCTAATTCTTTTAACGCTTCCTCTTTTGTATTTACATTCATATTCGTTTTAACGGTTTTTAAGTCAATGATATCCTTTACTTCCATTACAATTCCTCCTAGAAGATTACTTTTCTTGTGTCATAACTTCTTCTGCTTTTTCAATTAGTTTAGTGGGTGATTTTACAGCAACTTCTGTAGGTACTTGAATGATTCGTTTCCCATCAAAACGCTCTCTTCCAGAAATTTTTACATCAATGGCTAATATAACAATGTCCGCTTCCTTAATTTGTTCATCCGTTAGTTTGTTTTCAATCCCAATGGTCCCTTGTGTTTCTACATGGATCTCAACTCCTGCTTTTTTTGCAGCGTTCTCCAATTTTTCTTGTGCGATATATGTGTGAGCAATTCCTACTGTGCAGGCTGCTACGCCGACTATCTTCATTATTTTTCCTCCTCAAATTTTTCTATAATTTTATAAAAATCTGTTTCTGTTTTTAAACGCAACAACTTTTCTAAGAAGTCTTCATTTGCTAATTTTCTAGTAAATCGACTGATTTCTTTTTTTACTTTTAACTGTTCATTTTCTTTTAGTAAAATGACAATAATTAATTTCACTTGCTTAATGTCTGCCGTCCATTCTTGGATTTCTGTTTTTAAGCCAATCAGATATATTTCACTTTTTTTCAAGAGTGCATTCTCTAAATGTGGCAAGACAATTTGCTCTGCAATCTGATTACTTCCCATCTTCTCACGATTTACCAAAGATTCCTCAATCTGCTTTTTTTCTTCAGGCGTTAACCAAGGTGCTGCTGTTTCTGCAATGAATTGATATACTTGCTGTTTTGAAAGAAGTTCTTGGTTTAGGAAAACTTGGTATAAAGGATTAACGTTCATGATAGATTTCCTCAACTTTTCTTTGTAAACGATACTGATCATCCATTGTAAACATGGCACTTACCAACAATGATTTAATGGGGACCTTTTCCTGTAAATGAATCGTTGTAAGAATCAATTCAATATCAGAATAATCTTTTAATGATTTCTTTATATTTCGTGTGGCAATAATTTCAACAATTTGTAATTCAGGGAATTTCTTTTCAACTTTTACTCTCAATAGTTCTGAAGTTCCAATTCCAGTGGTACACATAATCAAAGTACGAATAGGTAACTGATTGGTTTCAATCATTCGCGCAAAATACAATGTAATAAACCCATTCTCATCTTCGTTTATAGCCGGCAGTTGATAGTTTTTACTTACTTGCTTAGAAACTTGCGCAATTTTTCCGAAAATTGTTTCATACGTCATTTTTATTTGATCCAATAAACTATTCTTAACATGTATGCTGTTTTCAAGACGATTTATCATTGGTTTTATATGACTAGCCAATTCAAGAAATAGCTGATCATTATCAGTTAAAATTTTTAGTTGTGCACTCATTTCCTCTAAATAAAATTGAGTAACTTGCATTACTTTGAAAGAAAAATTAGTTACTTTACTAAACGAACCTTGCATCCTAGAAGAAACCAAATATTGATATAAGTAATAAATTTCAACGTTAGGCAGTCTCTTATTTAAATAAGTTTCAATCTGTTGAATCGTTGTTTGCGCGACCTTTTTGAGTACTAAGTCCTTTGTTAATTCTTGTTCTTCTTCGTTAGATAATTGGTATTTTTCAGAAATAGCTACTTTTCGTGAACGACTAATTAAGATATAAAGATGCGAAAAGATGTTTACGTTATATGGATGTGGAATAGTAATATCCAGTTTTTTTTCAATGTTCCTGACTTGATCTAACGTAAAAAGGACATCATAATTATTAAAATTTAATGCTTTGTTGTTTCGAAGATCCTCAATATCGATAATGTTCAACAGTTGTATTCTATCGGAAATGGCTTTCCTGATAGCTCTTTCCTCACCGATAATTGCCAACGTTCGATTTTTCCGTTTGAGTGTTAAATCATATTTCTTTAAATCTTCGGATAATTGTTGTTCATCGCTAAATATCACAGAATCGCCAACATAATATCTTGCAAATAATTCATAAACATTTTTAGCTTGTGGAGAAGCTAACAACAATTCCTCCAGAATTCGATTGCGTCTTTCCCTTGGCGAAAAATCACTTTCTTTTTCGACTAAATGTCGATTCTGTTCCATAAATCGTTCATAGTCTAGCTTGTATCCTCGTCCTTTCTCAGATAATATGAGTGAACCTTCTGAAAATTCATCGTTAATTTTTTTTATCAAACGATAAACTGTCTTAGGAGAAGTACTTAGGCAGTTTGCCAATTCTTCTGCAGTCATATAATCTTGTTTTTTTGAGAGAAGTAACAACAATTTTTGTCCACGTTCTTTTTTCGAACTCATAGCAACCCCTCCTTGATATATTTATTATAATCCATATAAAAGAAAACGCTTCCTTGTTTTCTGTCCGTTACATTGGCCATTTTTGTGAGTGGTTGAAGTGTTCAATTATGCGAAACTTTCTAAGGCTATTTATAAATAAAAACCTGTAGAGCAAGAGATTTTTATTACTGGCTCTACAGACACTAACACTTTCAAAGAATACAAAAAAAGGGCTGCCTTGCGGCTAGCCCTTTTTTACTTTTATTTTACGGTAACATTTCCGATTACATCATTCATTGAAGTCGTTTGACCTGCTTTTTGTAAATCGTATTGAGCAACGATATCTTGATTTGTGAAAACAACAATTAAATCTGATTTTTTGCCAGCTTGTTCTAATGCGGCTAAATCAATGGTTGCAATTTTATCGCCTTGTTTTACAACTTGGCCTTCTTCAACATGTAATGTAAATGGTCCACCTTGTAACTCAACAGTATCTAGACCCATGTGTAATAATACTTCAATGCCTGAATCTGTTTGGATACCTAACGCATGTTTTGTTGGGAAAATGCTAGTAATTTTACCAGCAACGGGTGTTGAAACTTCGCCGTCTGTTGGTACGACAGCAAAACCGTCACCCATCATTTTTGCTGAGAAAACATCATCTGGTACTTCAGAAATAGGAATAACTTTCCCATTCGCTACAGAATATAATTCAGTTTCTTTCGTTGAAACTGGTGCTTTTTCTTCAACAACTGATTGAGAAACAGGTGTTTCTTTGACTGGTGTTGCTGGCGCTTGGTGGTTATATAATCGTTGCATTTCGTCAGCAACAAATTGTACTTCCGTACCAACGATCACTTGGATATTGGTGTCATCAATGACTTTCACACCAGGAACCCCAGTTGCTTTAATTTTTGCTTGATCCACTTTGCCTGTATCTTTCACTGTTAAGCGTAAACGAGTTGTACAGTTATCAATAGAAGTTACATTAGCATCAGCGCCTAAACCATCATAAATACGACGAGCTAGAGAAGCAAATTTGTTGTCACCTTCTGCAACATCTGGCGTTTCTTCGCCATCGCCTTCTTCACGTCCTGGTGTCATTAAGTTAAACTTAGTGATTGCAAAACGGAAACCGAAGTAGTAAATTGCCGCAAAGACAAGTCCTTGAACCACCAACATCATTGGGTGATTTGCGACTGGGTTTTTCAAACTTAAGAAGAAGTCTACAAAACCTGCACTAAAGGCAAAGCCAGCTGTCCAATGCATAAACGCAGCGAATGCTAAAGAAATACCTGTAAAGACCGCATGTAAAACATATAAAGGCCAAGCAACGAACATAAATGAGAACTCTAAAGGTTCAGTTACGCCTGTAAAGAAAGCCGCAAAACCAGCAGCTAACATTAATGAAGCTGTAACTTTTTTCTTCTCAGGACGTGCACATTGATAAATTGCAAACGCACCTGCTGGTAAACCAAACATCATTACTGGGAAGAAACCAGCTTGATACATCCCTGTTTGTCCTACAATTGCTTTACCAGTATCTAACGCTTGTTGACCAGCTAAAAAGTTCCCAATATCATTGATACCAGCAACATCAAACCAGAAAACAGAATTCAAAGCATGGTGTAAGCCTGTTGGAATTAATAGTCGGTTAAAGAAACCATACAAGCCAGCTCCTACGAAACCTAAGCTAGAGATTCCTTTACCAAAAGCAACTAATCCGTTATAAACAACTGGCCAGAAGAAGAATAAGACAGCTGAGATTGCTAACATCGAAATAGCTGACATAATAGGAACTAAACGTTTTCCACTAAAGAATGATAAAGCCATTGGCAATTTCACACCAGAGAAACGATTATACATTGCCGCGGCAACTAAACCAGCGACAATCCCGACAAAGACATTGTTGTCCATGCTGTTGAAGGCTGGGTTTACTTCAGCAATATCCTTGAAGCCTTTAATGGCTTGGATAGAAGCAGGCGCTAAAACAGTTTTTGGCACTAAATAAGCGACTAAACCAGCTAATGCTGCCGATCCATCTTTATCTTTTGACATTCCTAACGCTAAACCAACCGCAAATAATAATGCTAAGTTGTTTAAGATAGCCAAACCACCATTCATTAGAAAAGTTGTGGCTGGACTAGCGCCGATTGTTCCCACGATCCAGTTGGCAATACCGACTAATAAAGAAGCCGCCGGTAATACAGCAACTGGTAACATTAACGAACGTCCCATTCTTTGCATATACGCTTTCATTATACGTAACTCCTCACATAAACTATTTAATTTTTATTATTTGGTCATTCTTAATCGTTCAATGTGAATCGATAAATAACCAAGTTCTTCATTTGGTACTTGATAATGAAAATTTCTCATTAATAAGACTTGTACTTTTTTTGAGATTTCATAGCTTTCAGCATACTTTTTCTTTACGACTTCCAAAATTTCTTCATCTAAAACAGCATATTGATTTTGTTGGAAGCGATGAATAAACAAACGTAAATGATTCACCAAACGTGAATAACTGAGACTATTTTTATCATCATGAATATCAATAGCCAATTCCTGCTCGATTAAATGAATAATTTCAGAAACGATTGTAACTTCACGGATACTTTTACTATTATCAGTACGCCCGCTGCGAGCACTATGGATATGAATTGCAATATACCCCGCTTCATCATAACTAAATGGAATCTCTAAGGTTTGTGTTAAATATTCTACAGCCCATTGAGCAATAGCAAATTCTTCACTATATAAAATCTCAATTTCACTTAAAAGCTTGTTCCGAACAATAATATTATTTTGAATATTTTCAGCTGCAAAAGCAATGTGATCACTCAACCCAATATTAATATGTTCATTCAACTTTTCACCCAATACCGTTTCAGCATGTTGGATAATTTCTTCACTCGCTAAAAAGTATTTGTCTTCAATTTGTGATAGCAGTACTTGAAGTTTTTTCAGTCCTTCTGGCTCCATCACAAACATCCGCTCCACCAATTGTTGAGATAAGACATCATTTTTAGTCTTATTAAACCCGACGCCTTTACCGACAGCTACTTTCTCCTGTCCTTCGTCAAGAACAAGTACAGCATTTTGATTTAGCACCTTTTTAATTTTCATAAATGACCCTCTTCTGCAGAAGTAATTCTAACATTTTCAGTGAAAACAACAAAAAAAGCATAGAACAATCCCGTTAAACATGTTGCGTAACCATTGTACACCACATTGTATTACGAAATTCTTCCATGCCTAGTATTATCTAGTCACATGAAAACGCTATTCATTTGTTAACAGTGCTTATTCTAACGAGTATCATTATTTTTGTCAACCTTTTTCAATTATTTTTTTATTAATTGTTGACTATTAACAAAAAAGAAACTCTTATCGGGAAAAAAGTACCTTCAGCTAAAGGTACTTTTGTTCACTAATTTATTCTTTATAGGCATACTTATATG
>OGSF01000212.1_pt1 | contig 23046 bp, 29 predicted proteins | sample 1573811 | NCBI WGS metagenome assembly OGSF01 (sample SAMN03295835, study PRJEB24534) | human gut metagenome | isolation source: fecal sample 3 from infant 5 | host: Homo sapiens | place: USA: Pittsburgh, PA | collected 2014-07 | reverse complement strand
CGCCAGCATTTGCCAGGAATGAGCGTGATGGATTGGCAGATGGCGAGCCGGTTGACATCCCGGCTGACCAGTTCGTCAGCGTTCGTGTAGAAATGCCAGCTGACAGCATCTGGAATCAGAAACAAACGGAAGAGGCTTTAAAGCATGAACAGGGCTCATAAAAAAAACCGCTGTCCATCGTGTGCAAGAATGGGCGGCGGCTTAAATCTGCTCACTAAGAGCCACTGGCATAAAATTTACAAAATTCATAATTCGAATCGGCATAGAAACTTAGAAACGAAACGGCGAAACATTAAGCAGTGATGGGATGCCCGTATCTTGCGGACACTTACAAATAAAACTACTGTATATAAAAACAGTATTTGAGGTGTGTGCAATGGAATTCATCAGGCCAACAGAACTGAGAGAAATTATCGCTCTCCCGCTTTTCAGTGACTTAGTACAGTGTGGTTTCCCAAGTCCCGCGGCTGATTACGTTGAACAGCGTATCGATCTCAATGAGTTACTTGTCGCTCATCCGAGCTCCACCTATTTCGTCAAAGCCGCAGGTGATTCAATGATCGAAGCCGGGATCAGCGATGGTGATCTGCTGGTGGTGGACAGCTCGCGCACAGCTGAGCACGGTGACATTGTCATCGCCGCTGTGGAAGGGGAATTTACTGTTAAACGCCTGCAGCTGCGCCCGACCGTGCAACTCAATCCTATGAACAGCGCCTACAGTCCGATCGTTGTTGGCAGTGAAGACACACTGGACGTTTTCGGCGTTGTTACTTTCATCGTCAAATCGGCGAGCTGAATATGTTTGCGCTCTGTGATGTGAATTCGTTCTACGCATCATGCGAGACTGTATTCAGGCCGGACCTGAGAGGGCGGCCGGTTGTCGTTCTCTCAAATAACGATGGCTGCGTGATCGCGCGCAGCGCAGAGGCAAAAGCCGCAGGGATAGCAATGGGCGAGCCTTTCTTCAAGCAAAAGGAACTTTTCCGGCGAGCTGGCGTTGTGTGCTTCAGCAGCAATTACGAGCTTTACGCTGATATGTCGAACCGGGTAATGACGACGCTGGAAGAAATGAGCCCCCGCGTCGAAATTTACAGTATCGATGAAGCTTTTTGTGACCTGACGGGCGTTAGGAGCTGCCGGGATTTGACTGACTTTGGCAAAGAGATCCGCGCTACCGTTCTGAAGCGTACGCACCTCACCGTTGGCGTTGGCATTGCCCAGACAAAAACTCTCGCTAAACTCGCCAACCACGCCGCAAAGAAATGGCAGCGGCAGACGGGCGGGGTAGTTGACCTGTCAAATGTCGATCGGCAGCGTCGGCTGTTGGCGGTCGTGCCTGTAGAGGATGTTTGGGGCGTTGGTCGCAGAATCAGTAAGAAGCTTAATGCCATGGGCATTAAAACGGCCCTCGACCTTTCGGAGCAGAGCACATGGATAATCAGGAAGCACTTTAATGTTGTACTCGAGCGAACCGTCCGGGAGCTGCGCGGTGAGCCATGTCTAGAGCTTGAAGAGTTTGCACCTGCAAAGCAAGAAATCGTATGCAGTCGTTCTTTCGGCGAACGCGTCACTGAATACGAACAAATGAGGCAGGCCATTTGCTCTTATGCCGCCAGAGGCGCTGAAAAACTACGTGGTGAGCACCAGTATTGCCGGTTTATCTCTGCGTTCGTGAAAACCTCTCCCTTTGCGCTTAACGAGCCATATTACGGCAACAGCGCTTCAATGAAGCTTCTCACCCCAACTCAGGATTCCCGCGACATCATCAACGCCGCGGTAAAGTGCCTGGATATAATTTGGAAGGATGGCCACCGCTATCAAAAGGCTGGAATTATGCTGGGAGACTTTTTCAGCCAAGGGGTGGCACAGCTGAACCTTTTCGATGAGCACGCGCCGCGCGCTGGAAGCGATAAATTGATGGAGGTGCTCGATCACTTGAACGCGAAAGACGGGAAAGGAACACTCTTCTTTGCCGGGCAGGGCATTCAGCAGCAGTGGCAGATGAAGCGAGAAATGCTTTCGCCCCGGTATACGACACGATACACAGATATTTTGACAGTTCGGTAAGATGTATATAAATTATCATGAACAATACAAAGATTTTAGTTAATGGATTAGTTAAATATGAGTGACGTTGACACAGAAAAGTTGTCTAAAGGGACGGAAGATTCTGCACCCCAAAAAAATGACACTGATTCAAATAGTGCGCAAATAAAATCCAAAAATATGGGTGATAGAGTTGATGGTATGAAAACCGAAAAAATCATTTTTTATATTTTGAGTGTTATTGCAATAGGTTTGATTTTATTCCCTATGGGCTCAGTTGTTTTTCCGTTTTTCTCTAATGTCTGGCCCGCTTTTATAGGTGTGGCACTTTTGGTAGGTATATATACATATTCTTCACATGGAAGGTATTATACAAGGAAAGCAGACAATAGTTTTGTTGATGTTGATTATAAATACAGCTCTGTGCATAGTGTAGAAAAATACATAGATGAGCAGATTTCATTACGTCTTTCTGAAGTGAATCAACACAACAGTGATGATGCTGATGTAGATTCTGTGAAAGGTAAAGCAGTTGATTATGCCGGACATTCTTTAAGAGTGCTTTCTCATCTACAAGCCAAAGCTGATGCGGCTGACGAAAAAGCGTCGATCTTACTGCAGAGAGGGATTGCCTATACAAAATTTGGTATTGCATATTATTTGGCGTCAATAATTCTTTGGCAGATTATCTTTTTTTATAATGGATATAAGAAGGAATATTTATGGGGGATTGCATCCTGTTCTTTTTTGTTTCTCTTTATTGAGTTTTTAAGCGCCTGGTTTTTGAAGCAATACAAAAACTTTACTGATAACTCAGTGTATTTGCTTAAGGTTAAAGCTATTTTTGACAGATATCTTCTACTATACCATTTAGAGAATGATAATAATGCAGGGGCGAATGGTAAAAACAAAGCTACTATCAATTCCTTGAGTAAGGATATTATATGGCCAGATGTCTCTGTTATAGAAAGTAAAGAAGATACATTTGGAAAAGAGGCTATGGCATCTCTAACAGAGGCAATAAAGGCCTTAAAAACAGAAAATAAGTAGTTTAAGCAACCCTTTTAAAGTTCAGAAAGAAGTTGTTTACTTTGGTTTTTTATATTACCTACCGCACGCGACACGGCGTGCCAGATAAACTTATCGGCCGGCACGGCACCGTCGGCCGCTATATCTTCAGCCTCTTTCACGCCTACGTCCTGGCGCATCCACTCCCTTGCCGCTTCTGGCGAGAAAACAAGTGGCCGACGGTCGTGAATATCTACCAGACCTTTATCCGCTGCCGATGTCACAATGAGAAAACCTTCCGCATCATCGCCGCGCTCAAATGGTGTGCTGCCGATCGCCGCCATAAAAATCGGCTGACCGTCTGCCCGGTGAATGAAGTATGGCTGCTTCTTGTCGCCTTCCTTCTTCCACTCAAACCAACCATCAGCAAAGCATATCGCCCGACCGTGCTGCCATAACTGCTTGAACATGCGGCTCGTGGCCGCCGTTTCGACGCGCGCGTTAATCAGCGGCGGCTTATCCCACCACCCGGGCGCGTATGACCACAGGACAGGATCAAGATGCAGCTGCTCGTCGCGTTCGCTCAGCAGCAGAACTTTGGTACCAGGCGCCACGTTGTACCGGCCAATAGGTTCCGGATCATACGCGATGTCACGATCGGCTTCATCGGCCAGGTATGCCAGATATTCTTCACGGGTTTGGGCTTGTGCAAAACGTCCACACATAGAAACCTCCAGTCAGTCAGACTGAAAGTATAGGGCAGGGAGAAAAAGTAGCGCGCGCTGGTTAAGTCTTACAAACGGATTCGCGGTGATTATGCTGATGAGGATGAAATGCGTAAAGTGATACGTTGAGAAACTGGAAGGAGCTACGCAAAGTGGCGACAATGCCAAAAGAGAACGCTAAATCCGGTAGGGGATCCGGGTTCGCTGTGATGACAATATGGTAATTCATTCATTAGTAAGCCACATATCAGACTCTTCAAACATATCCTCCAGCATACGGTTCAACTTTTCACGGTCGCTTTTGCTGGCATCACTATTCAATCCGTTAGCCTGCATAGGTTTAACCTTCACTTCAGCATCAGGGAATATACTATGAACTCGCCTTGTCAGCTCAGCCAAAATAATTTCTCTGGCGCCATCCAAGCCCTGAACATTTCGCTTATCATAAATCAACTCAACAAACATAACAGTCTCCTTAATCTCTGTGAGAGGAGGTTATATTTTTACTGTAAATACATACAGTGTCAAGCGAGTGGTACGATCTACAGGATGGGATTTTTTCGTCCGATTGAAGAGAAATTATCGGTAGTTATTCCCCAGTTATTCCCCAATGTTTCCCCACAATAAAATTACCAATAAAAAAACCAGCCATAAGAGGCTGGTTTTCAATGTATTTTTGGTCGGCGCGAGAGGATTTGAACCTCCGACCCCCGACACCCCATGACGGGTATTTATCTTACATATGCATTGCAGGTATTACATTTGTACTTACCAGCAATAGTTGCATGTCCAGTGACTGCGCTCATTGAGGACATTTTCTTATCCGATCCCTCATAACATCTTGGGCAGAAAGGTCCGTTTGGCTTGCCATCAACAGGTGTAGCTCTCCAGTAGACATTATCCCGAAACTCAAGCTCATCTGAGGCATTTAGTTTTCCTTGCAGTTCATCAACCTTCCGCTTTAGCTCATACATCTCAAGCTGTGCATCTGCAAGTTCGATTTTTGCTTTAGATAGAGCACTGTAAAGCTCGCTGAACTTGAGCCTCATTTCAGCATCGTTATATGCGCCCGAAGCATTTTTTATATCCTTCGCTAAATCGAAGGCTGTCTTAAGCGCAGTTAATCCTGTGACAATATCGGCCATACATCCCTCTTTTTAGATAAGTGACGTTCGTGTAAGCCATAAGATTACATCCGGCGTAAGAAAATGTTTGTGAGTAAAATCATAAGCTTTAAGGCTAAAGTTTCACCATTGTAACTTTTAGGTAATCGTAATCTGTTGATTAATATGATTTTATAATTATGAATTAGTGGCGAAAAATTTAACGTATGTTACTGATTATTGTAGATAACATGTGTGATTTTAAAACGCCTTTGATTTAGCGTACTCAGAGGAAGATAATTTCTTCAACTGAAAAATGGTTATCAAAACCCAAAAATAATTAAATACAATCAACTGGTTAGCCTGTGGCTAGAAATGTGTGACGAGAGCATTATTTCTGATGTTTTTTTACCTAAAAATCAATGCGTCATGATTGATTTCATGAAATACTGCTGCGTCATATGGAATGGTTCGAAGCCGCAGACCTGATCGTTAAAGGTATGGAAGGCGCAATCAACGCGAAAACCGTAACTTACGATTTCGAACGTCTGATGGAAGGCGCTAAGCTGCTGAAATGCTCAGAGTTTGGCGACGCGATTATCGCGAACATGTAATCCAGATTCTGGGTTAAACAAGAGCGGGAGCCTGAGGGTTCCCGTTTTTTTTGCCTCTGCCCGCGGGAGACAACCCGATGTTAGCCACTTTCCTTATCGCTGTCGTTGCACTTATTCATCTCTACATTCTTGTGCTGGAAATGTTCCTGTGGAATACCAAAACAGGGCACAAGGCCTTTAATCTGCGTCCTGATTTTGCACGCGACACCCGCGTGCTGGCGGCGAATCAGGGGCTGTATAACGGGTTCCTGGCGGCGGGCCTGCTGTGGAGCCTCTGGCTCGGCGAAAACGGGATTCAGGTGGCCATCTTCTTCCTGACCTGCGTGCTGATCGCCGGGCTTTTTGGCGCAGCCACCGCCAGTCGTAAAATTTTGTACGTGCAGGCCATTCCCGCGCTCGCTGCGCTGCTTGCGTTACTCATCTGAAGCAATGCTTTGGTTGAGATAATCCGTCCGATATACTCGTAACGTTACCTTTATTGACCAGAGACGAGACTGTTATGCACAACGATATCCCCCTGAAATATTATGATATTGCCGATGAGTACGCGACGGAGGCCGCAGAGCAAGTCGCGGAATCAGAGCGCGACGCGCTGGCACACTATTTCCAGCTGCTGCTCACCCGCTTAGCGAATAATGAGGAGATCAGCGAGGAAGCCCAGCAGGAGATGGCCACAGAAGCCGGGATCCGTGCGGGTCGCATTGATGATGTTGCGAACTTCCTCAATCAGTGGGGAAATGAATAGCCTGCCTCAAAAACCGTTATGGTGATGCTTTGCGATACAGCTCAGCATCACGCTATCGGACCACATGCATTTTTTCCGCAGAATAGGCGAAGCGGGTTTATCGACAAGCAGCGCGAAAATAACGATCAGAAAAAAGAGTACTGCTGGAAAAAATAAGGATAATTTCACGTTTTTAACCAAAATAAGAGTGTGCTTCAGGGTAATCTACCGTCTGAATATGACGACTATATGTTTTGGCGGAAAAAATGGAAACGTCCGAGTGTAAAAAAACGTGCAGGACAGGCTTCATGTTAGGGGGCGACGCCGGTGAGTCGCTTCGCCAGCTCGCTCCGGGTGAGTGCTTTTGAAAAATACCATCCCTGGATCAGCGCGTCGGGATATCTGTTCGCAATAAAGCGATACTGAGTTTCATTTTCCACGCCCTCGAACACAAGGGTTTTATTCAACTTCGCGAGGGCATCGCTGAAGATAACAAAGATGTTTTGCTTATAATCTTCGCTGATTCCATCCACCAGCGATTTGTCAATTTTGATTTCATCATATTCAAGCTGTGACAGCCGCGCCAGATTTGAATTTTGCACGCCGAAATCATCGATTGAAATTTTAACGCCAAGCGATTTTAGTTCCTGGCAGAATCCCTCAAGGATATCCGCCGCGGAAACGGCTTTCTCAGAAAGCTCGACCTTCATCAGGGAAAGGGGAAGGTTGTTGACTAAGCACTCGCGACGCAAAATGTTAATAAACTGTCCGTCTTCAATTTCTTTCCGCCCAACGTTGATTGAAACGATCAGCTGATGCTTAATCGCCAGCGGGGCAATTTCTGAGAGCGATTTACCGATAACATTGCCATAATATCTTTTATACAGCCCGATTTTCTTAATTAATGGGATAAACAGCTCCGGCGAGACGTCTCCGTGTTTTTGATCGCGCCATCGCGACAGAACTTCCACGCCCACGATTTTTTGATCGCGAATGCGAATAATGGGCTGATAGTTAACGCTGAAGGTATTCGTTATCACGGCTTTGATCAGCGTACGTTCCAGCGAAAAACGGTCTTCATGGATACGGAAGACAAATAACGTTATCGCGACCCAGATAAAGTAGAGAATGATCGCGAGAAACGTAAAGATAAACGGGGGTAACGAGGCCAGTCCCGCATCGTGATGTTTTACAATCACGCATAAATCCCACACGGCGCTGCACTGTGTAATGGTCAGGGTGAACAACGTGGAGTGCAGCCAGCTCCGCGCTCGCAGGTCGGGGGCAGCCGAAAAAAAGATCCGGCCAAAGTCCTTTGTGGTAGCACTCAGGGAATAGCTTGCGGTAACCGGGGTGAATTTATCGTAAGCATAGCGGGAGGTGAAGATAATAATATTATTATAAATGGCCGCATTGCCCGTGAAAAAGTCTTTTCTTGAAAACTGCGCGAGGAGAAAACCTCTCGGCGTTTTATGCAGTTCCGCAGGAAGTGGAACGGGCGTCGCGAGTTTACCCCAAAAAGCAGTACAGATAATTTTTCCTTTTTCAATAAAACCGATATCGCCGAAATAGAGGTTGTTAAGCTTTATTTGTCTGTAGCTATCAAGGCTGGTTTTATCACACCCCTGCGTCGTTATGCTTTTAAGGCCCAGCGCCACGTTTTGGGACAGGTCTTCGGAATAATGTAAAAGGGTCCGGGATATTTCAAGCTGTTTGGTTTTTTGCTGACCAAGGATAACCGCATTGACCGCATAAAGAGACAGGATGACCAGAAGCGTTGAAACGATCGCAACGGCAATGCGCTTTTTCATTTTCCGGTTATCCTGTCCGCTCCCTGAATTCATAAATCTTAACACAGCCTGGGCAAGGCACAAGCCTGATAGTCACGCCGGGTGAGCAAATTCGGGCGGGTGAACTCATACGAAAGCATCAGTTTTTTAAGACAATTCTCAGCTAAGCTATTTTCATTGCGATCGGCAACGTCAGGTAAACCACGGGTTCTTCTTTCAGATCCTTCATGCTTGTTTATTCTATTAAGGAAAACATCGTGCGCAACGTGATGATCCCTATTCTCAGTGCCCTGTTTCTTTTTCTGATCGGCATACTGATTATTAACTGGCAGTTATGGCAGATGGCGAAAATGAATAACGTTCATACCGCCACGGTGAGCACCCAGAAAATAGAAAGCATTTTGTCGGAAGCCGTCAGTGCGGCCAGCACGGCGAAGCGCGTTGCGGAGCAGGGGTGTACCAGCAGCGGGCAGCTGGCGCTGGGGACAGAAGCTGCGCTAAAACCGCATCTGCGCGCCATCATGATCCAGCAGCAGGGGGAAACCATCTGTACATCCCTTCCGGGGAATGGCGTATTGATTGTTCATCCGGAGACGCTACCTGAAAAAGAATTAATGCTGCTCCCCGGTAATCGACTGGTGAACGGGATCCCGGTACTTGTCTTCCAGATGCCCATCGCGGGCGGCCGCATCATCGTCAGTGTCAGCGATGCGCATTTGCAGGACGTCATCGCGAACGCATCAAACAGCGTTGACCTGGGGTTGGTTGTCGGCGAAAGCATGTTTACGCGCAACGGTGACGTGACCGGATGGAAAGCGGCCTCGTGGACGGGTTCACTTACGGCATCTTCGCAATTCCCCTTTAGTCTGGCCTGGCAACCGCCTGCCTTTTTTAGCCTGACGCGGCTACTGCACCAGGGCTGGAGCCTGATACTGCTGATTCTCGCGCTATCCCTCGCGGTGGGCATTTTGATCCGCCGATACAAGGGAAAAAGCACCACCTTTGAAGACGATTTGCGTAAGGCCGTTTTGCAGGGAGAGATCGTGCCTTATTACCAGCCGATCGTGAACGGGGACACCGGCGGGTTATACGGGGTTGAAGTCCTGGCAAGGTGGAAGCATCCAAAGTCTGGGTTTATCCCGCCGGATGTCTTTATTCCGATTGCTGAACGTAGCGGGTTGATTATTCCGCTGACCAAAGGCTTGATGGCGAAAGTGGTCACACAGCTCAAGCCGCTGTTGCCGAAGCTACCGGATGGGTTCCATATCGGAGTGAACATCAGCGCCAGACACATTGATGCCCCTTCTTTCCTCGGTGACTGTCGTCTCTTCGGCAAGGGGTTTCAGGGTAAAGCCGTGAAGCTGGTTCTCGAGGTGACCGAACGTGAACCGTTGATCGATAATCCTCATCTGGTGGAAAACCTCAACGCGCTGCATAACGCCGGTTTTGTCATTGCACTGGATGATTTTGGGACGGGGTATTCCGGGCTGTCATGTCTTAATGCGCTTGCCATAGATTATATTAAAATTGATAAAAGCTTTGTTAACCGGGTTTCTGAGGAGAAGGACTCAACGATCCTGCTGGACTGCGTTATTGACCTGGCGAAAAAACTCTCATTGCGTATCGTGGCCGAAGGTGTAGAAACGAAAGAGCAGCTGGAGTATCTCAACCGTAATGAAATTACCCTGTTGCAGGGGTATTATTTTGGTAAACCCGTCTCCTATATCGATTTTATTAAAGTCATTTTATCTAAGCCCAGGGAGGCCGTGATGCTGTAAAACGTCAGGCGCTGTAAAAAAATCAGGAATAGAGCGGGTTGCCTGGCGGTGAAACACAAAATAAAGACGAGCTTCTGTTGTATGCTTAAGTGCAATTCATTTTCCTCTTATCCTGAGCTTTGTTACAGTGACAAGAGTTGTCAGCCAGGGATATCAGGCGTGATAAGGTGGAAAAGCTCGTGCATGTGAAAAATACTTTTTACACAACAACCATTACCGTCATCATTGTCTCATTGATCATCTCGCTGGCGCTTGCCGTCCAAATTGCCACGTCCAGACAGCAGTCAATCCAGCAAATTAATACCAGCGTCGCTAATCTTAGCCACACCCTGGATGTTTATACTGAAGGGATCATGCGCCAGAGTGAAATGTTAATTACTACCGTTTCCGACATAATCGAAATTTATGGCATGACCCCGCAGCAGGCGACCAATATTCAGCACATGATCCATAATCAGGATAACCTTCTTACCCAGATTAATAATGTGGTTGTTTACGATGCTCAGGGCGATATCTTCACCGCGCTGCATGAAAGTTTCACGGGGCCGCGCAAAGGCTCGGACAGAGAGTTTTTTATCTATCACCAGGAAAATAAAACTCAGCAGGTCTTTATTGGGGAGCCGGTGGTAAGCAGAACCAATGGCAAATGGGTTATCACCCTCAGTCGGCGCCTTGAAACTCAGTCCGGGGCATTTAACGGTGTCGTAGTGGTGACGCTCGGTATTGAAAATTTTCTGGCACTCTACGGGCAGATTAATATCGGTCACTCGGGCGTCATCGGCTTAACGACGCAATCAGGCGTGCTGCTGGTCCGTTATCCCTTTAAAAATACCTATATCGGCACGATTGTTTCTGATTCACCGCTCTTCAGGAAATATCTCAAAGTACAAAATACGGGGATAGCCAGCTCCATCTCACGGTTTGATAAAATCGAGCGCATTTATGCCTATGAGAAAAACCGACGCTACGGACTGGTCACCACAGTGGCCGTCAGCATTGATGAAGCTCTTGCACCCTGGCGCAAGCAGGCGATTCAGCTGGCGGTACTCATTTTCGTGTTTACGGCGATACTCATCGTGGCGTCGTACTTCCTGTATTCCGACCTGTCCCGAAAAACACGGGATAACAAAGCGCTGAAGATTATCGCTTCAGAAGATGCGTTGACCGGGCTGTACAACCGCCGCGTCTTTGATGAAAAAATCCTCTCGGAAATTGCTACGTGCGCCGCACATGACGCGCCGATTTCGGTACTGATCGTGGACGTGGACTACTTCAAAAAATACAACGATAACTATGGTCATCCTGAAGGGGACCGGTGTCTGGCAATGCTCGGAAACAGCCTCAGGGAGAGCCTTACCCGTGATAATCAGCTTGTGGCGCGCTACGGCGGAGAGGAGTTTGCGCTGATATTGCCGGATACGGATATTCAGGAGGCACTTCGTCTGGCCCAGACGATTATTCGCAATGTGTTCTCGCTGCAAATCGCGCATGCCTTTAGCCCCTTCGGCCGGGTGACGGTAAGCGTCGGAATTCCCACCGCCCGTGCCGTCGACATTGCAGGCAGCCAGCAAAATATCATTATTGCCGCAGACCAGGCGCTCTATCAGGCGAAACGCGCGGGACGTAACCGGTACGCGTTTGTTGGGGTATGAGCAAAAAAAAAGCCCACTCAGGAGTGGGCAAGAAATACTGGAAGCAATGTGAGCAATGTCGTACTGAATACTTGAGTGTTTCTCTCAACTATTCAGTGTTGAGAAAGATAATCTTTCTCAACAAAAGATGCAACCCCACAGTTTCTGTGGCCCGTACATTTTTTTGATGAATAATTCCCCACTCTCTCATTGTGATGCTTATCACAAATTTCCTTTCTGGAATCCTGTGCTATCCTTTTTTGTGTCGTTGATTTAATGACAAAAACCATACAGAGAGGAAAGTTATGGGAATTTTATCCTGGATTATCTTTGGGCTTATTGCGGGTATTCTGGCGAAGTGGATCATGCCGGGCAAAGATGGCGGTGGGTTTATCGTCACCGTAATACTGGGTATTGTCGGCGCGGTAGTCGGCGGCTGGATCAGTACGCTGTTCGGTTTTGGCAAGGTCGATGGCTTTAACTTCGGCAGTTTCGCCGTCGCGGTGATCGGTGCGCTGGTTGTTCTGTTTATCTACAGAAAGATCAAAAGCTAAGGTCTGAAAGCGTTGAAAAAGGCTGCCAGATGGCGGCCTTTTTACGTACTGGCGTTTACCACCAGCCAAGCTGCGTGCCGGCAAACGCCGCGATGGCAACGATCAGCATAATGACGGTTGTCTTCCGCATTTATGCCCCCGGCGCCGCGTAACCGCCGACAAAAAACCACGCTAAAAATACCACCGCCGTTATAAATATAACGACCGGGAAGAGGATCCCTATTCTCATACCATCACCTGTTTCGGTTTCTGTAACGCCGTAGAGTGTACGGGGTTAATCAATGGTGAGAAAGCGTGATTTGCTTTTTCCTTTCTTATCCTGATACATCGCGACATCCGCAGCGCGTAACGCGCTGTCAGGATCGGTTGCGGCACGGTCCACTTCGATCACGCCGAAGCTGGCGCCCGGATAAATAATATGAACGCTGCCCAGCCAGTATTCGCCAGCGATGCAGGCGCTGAGGCGCGTTTTGAGCAGCGTAAGCTGCGCGTTATCCCCGTCCTGGTGGGGCTGGCTTAGCGACGCCACCAGAAATTCATCCCCGCCCAGACGACCGATAATATCGTCCTGCTGTTTCTCTTCCGTCAAACGCTTACCCACTTCTATCAGGAACTGGTCGCCAGCCTCGTGGCCGTAACGATCGTTAATCAGTTTGAAATCATCCAGATCGATGAACGCGATGATGGCGTTACGCTTAAGATGCCGGGCCAGAGAAAAGAGGGTGGTCAGATCTTCAAAAATGGCGCGACGGTTGGGTAAACCGGTAAGGGCATCCGTATAGGAGTGCGCGATGAGGGCCGCATTGGCTTCGCGAAGCTGGGTCACCAGCGACTCTTTCTGAATGGACTGGGCAATCAGCCCGGCGAAGAGCTTCAGAACCTGTTCAGCGCGCTCGCTCAGCGGCTTTCTGGCCGTGCTGGTGGCGCAGAGCGTTCCGTAAAGTGAACCATCGGCAAGATGGACAGGAATACTCATGTAGGTGGTAATGCCAAGCGCTTTTGCGGCTTCACACTCGGGCCAGCGCTCGGGCACGTCATTGCTGAATATCGTGTCACTATCCAGCGCGCGCTTGCACAGCGTCTCATCCCATGGGACGCTCAGCCCCTCCGGGATCGTCATCTGTTTGCTGTTGCGAGCGTAGAGAATGTGCTGCAGCCGCGCTTCGATATCCACCTTCGTCAGGTAGGTCGACTCCATGTCGGTGACAATCTCCAGCATCTCCAGCAGCTGGCGAACGAGGCTTTCAAGGGATTGTTCGGTGGCAAGGGTTTCTGAAACGCGAGCGAGGATAAGATCCGACATGACGTAGAATGACTCCCAGGCAGAAGACGTCTGCATCTGCATGTTATGCTGAATTTTTAGGCTTCAGACATAGTAAAACATGAATACATAAAATTTAATATATGCAGGGGGCGGGCAGCAGGCGAGAAAAAAAGCCCCGTTGTTGAGACCGGGGCAAAGACATCTTGATTACGGAATGATGTTCTCTGGTCATATCGAGAACATGCCACACTATAGTGCTGAAAAGTGCAGTTAAAATGGAGAAATCATGGAGAACGTGGCGATGACCCGTTACCCTTAGACTCTGATGACGTCAAAAGGATCAATGAGATGAGATTTCTGCTTCTGGCGCTGGCGCTTCCCCTGGCCGCCTGCACCGCAAAAACCACGCCACCTGATGCACCGAAACCGCCGCACGTTATCGGTATGGCGAACCCAGCTTCCGTCTACTGTCTGGAGAAAGGCGGGGAACAGGTCCCGGTTCAAAGCCCGCAGGGTGTGCGTACCGAGTGCAAATTACCGGGCGGCGAAGTGATTGATGAATGGACGCTCTATCGTCGCGACCATCCGCAACCCGCCAGGTGACAAAGTAATATTGCCTGCGATACACTTCTCTTTAAGATTATTCTTAGCCAGTTCCTGGCGTTCGTTATCGTGAGAGAAGTATGTTTCAGCTAAAACCGGGCAGCATGGCGATGATCGTTGGCGCCCGCACGGCGTCAGGCCGTCGCAATATTGGTAAATCCGTTGAGCTGTTTGGCCTTTGCCAGCCTGGCCTGCGTTTTGTTAACCCGGTCAACGGCGTGATGACGCAATTACCGGTCACCGCAGATCGCGCGCTTTGGCTGGTGACGGGTGACGTCTACGCCTTTGACAACCAGCACGGCTTTGCCTTTGTCCGCGCCGAACATCTGATGCCGCTCACCCCGGATGAAGCGCCGCAAATTCTGGATGAACTGACGATCGGCTGATCACAGATGGCGCAGCCAGTCGGCTAAGACCAGAGCGTGATTTTGCTCCGTGTTTTTGGCAGCAAAGAGCAGGGTGACGGTCTGCCTGCGCGCCAGCGTCGCCAGACGCACGCCCTCGTCAGCCTGCTGCGCCAGCTCTTCCCGATAGGCCTGACTGAAGGCGGCGAAATCAATCGTGTCGCTGTGAAAAGCCTTGCGTAATTCATTCGAAGGCGTGAGCGCTTTACACCATTCGTCATACGCGAGATCCGTTTTCTTCAGCCCGCGTGGCCACAGCCTGTCCACCAGTACCCGATAGCCGTCGTCAGGGCTTGCCTGTTCGTATACCCGTTTGCACTGAATCATGATTCCACCCTCCCAATTTAAGGTATTGTGATAATTGCAAAAGATCGGTAGTCTGAGGTTCCTTATGTTATCTGATAATACTCTGGCATAAGGAACCTTTCATGGAACACCTCCCGGTTAAAACAACGCTGCGCATTGCGCTGGTTGGCGATTACAATCCCAATGTTATTGCGCATCAGGCTATCCCGCTGGCCATTGACGACGCCGCTGCAGTGCTTGACCTCACCGCCGATTACGACTGGCTGGCCACGACGGAGCTAACAAGTGCTGAAGATCTGGTGGGCTACGATGCCATCTGGCTGGTTCCTGCCAGCCCCTATAAAAACACGGCGGCCGCTTTTATTGCCGCGCGCTACGCCCGTGAGAACGGCATCCCGTTCCTGGGCACCTGCGGCGGGTTCCAGCATGCGCTGATTGAGTATGCCCGAAACGTGCTGGGCTGGGCTGATGCGGCACACGCTGAGACGGATACCGAAGGCACCATGGTGATTGCGCCGCTGACCTGCTCGCTGGTGGAAAAAACGGATGCCATTGAGCTGCGCAATAATACGCTGATCGCCAAAGCGTACGGCAAGCCCGAAATTGAAGAGGGGTATCACTGTAACTATGGCGTGTCGCCGGCGTTTGCGCAGGCGCTGGAAAGCGGTGATATGCATGTGACGGGCTGGGACGATCGGGGTGAAATCCGTGCCGCGGAGCTGGTGACGCACCCGTTCTTCGTGATCACCTTATTCCAGCATGAACGTGCCGCGCTGGAAGGACGCCCGGTCGTGCTGGTGCAGGCGATGCTGCGCGCAGCGCGCGGGTAAAAAAGGCAGACCCGGTGGTCTGCCTGAGGATTTAACGGGGCGCGATCTCCCGGTCTCGCCCGGCTAACACACCGCAGATAGCCATTATCACAGCGGCCAGCGCACAGCCCAGAAGCGGGATTTGCCAGTCTCCTGCGGTATCGTGAATTTTCCCCATCAGCGGCGGGCCGCAGGCGGCAAGCAGGTAGCCAATCGACTGTGCCATTCCGGAGAGCGCCGCCGCCTGGTGCGCAGAGCTGGCGCGCAGGCCGATGAACGTCAGGCCGAGGATCATTGTTGCCCCTGTGCCAAAGCCAAACATCAGCGTCCACATCACCGCCATTCCGGGCATAAACCATAATCCTGCCGCGCTTATCGCGCACATCAGGGCCACTAAGCCTGCGATCGCTCGCTGATCTTTCAGGCGGTGGAGGATCAGCGGAACGGCGAGTCCCGGCACGGCCGTGGCCAGCTGCAACAGACCGTGCACCGAACCGGCCTGCGCTTCGCTGTAGCCATGGCTCAGCAATATCGCCGGCAGCCAGCCGATGATGACGTAGTAGATCAGCGAGTTAATTCCTAAAAAGAGCGTCACCTGCCAGGCGAGGGCCGAGCGCCAGAGCGCGCGGTTTTGCAGCGCGCCTGCGCCCGTTACCGTTGCGACGTGTTTCTGACGCCACTGCGGCAGCCAGAGCAGCAGTGCGACCAGCGGAAACGCCATCAGCATCAGCAGCGCGCCATGCCAGCCCGCGCTCCCCTGTGCAAGGGGAACGATCATTGCTGAGCCAAACGCCGCCGAGACGCCCATCGTCAGGGAATAGGCGCCGGTGAGCTTCGCCACCTGGCCCGGAAAATCACGCTTAATTAATCCCGGTAACAGCACGTTCCCGAGCGCAATACCGCAGCCGACGATCGCCGTTCCGATGAAAAGCAAAGCGGCGGAAGGCAGCGAGCGAACGGCAATCCCGGCGCAAATGAGCAGCAGGGCGATAAACAGGCTGCGCTCCATGCCGATACGCCGGGCAACGCCTGCGGCGAGCGGCGAGACAAGGGCGAAAGCCAGCAGGGGCAGGGTGGTCAGCAGACCGGTTTGCGCCGTGCTTAAGCCATAATCAAGACGAATGGTATCGAGCAGCGGCGCTGCGCCAGTAAAGGTGACGCGAAGCGTGGTGGCAATCATCAGGATGCCTGCAATCAACAGCGCGCCGTGTTTTCCTGAGGTGCGAATAGCAGTAGTCATTATGTTCTCATACGTTCAAGCGAGCGCACACAATACCGATTTTCTCAGCGGTTGAAATCAGGCTAAAATGACAGTTTATCGCTCATATCGGACAAACTGATGATTGGTCTGGGACTGGAAGGCTACGATCCAGATAGCCAGTACGATGCGGCCGTCGCATTTCGCATTCAGGTAGTGGCGGAGGAACAATATATTCCGCTTCATCATCACCGTAAGGGGCAGCTGATTCTGGCCCTCGGCGGCGCAATCACCTGTGAAGTGGAAAATGCCATGCTGATGGTGCCGCCCCAGTATGCCGTCTGGATCCCCGGCCAGATGCCGCACAGTAACAGGGCCACGCCGGGCGCGCAGCTCTGCTTTTTGTTTATTGAGCCGGGGGCTGCCAGCCTGCCCGAGCGCTGCTGTACTCTGAAAATCTCCCCCCTGGTGCGTGAGCTGATTTTATCGCTCGCGGAAAAATCTCGTGAACAGCTGCAGCTCGCGGCCACCTCGCGTCTGGTGGACGTCCTGTTTGACGAGCTGCCGCTCCAGCGACAGGAGCATCTGCAGCTGCCCGTGTCGCCCCATCCCAAAATCCGGCTGATGAGCGAGAAGATGGCGGAAGAGCCCGCCGCCTGGCAGACGCTGGCGCAGTGGGCGAGCCACTTCGCCATGAGCGAGCGCAACCTGGCGCGGCTGGTAGTGAAGGAGACCGGTCTGAGCTTCCGCCGCTGGCGTCACCAGCTGCAGCTGATTATGGCGTTACAGCATTTAATAAGCGGCAAATCGGTGCAGCATGTGGCCCAGTCACTTGGCTATGACTCGACCACCGCGTTTATCACCATGTTCAGGAAGGGACTGGGCCAGACGCCGGCGCGTTATATGGCCAGCCTGACTACGACTTCCCAATAAACAGCGAGACAAGGCCTGCCGCAATCAGCGGGCCGACCGGCACACCGCGAAAGAGCGCCACGCCCAGCACGGTGCCCACCAGCAGGCCCGCCACCAGCGAGGGCTGGCTGCTCATCAGCGTGACGCCGCGTCCGCCCAGCCATGACACAAAAATCCCCACCGCGATCGCCACCAGCGATTTCCAGTTTACAAACGAATGCAGCAGCGTTGAGGCGGGAAGCGTGCCGCTGGCGATGGGCGCCATTACCCCGATGGTTAAGATGATGATCCCGATGGTGAGGCCTTGTTTTTCTATCCACGGGAAAAAGGTATTTAACGGGGTCACGCGCACAATAATCAGCACCAGAATCGAGATGGCGACGGTAGTGTTATGGCTGATAAAGCCGAGCGCGGCGAGTGCCAGAAGAATGAGCAGAGTAGGGTCAAACATAGGGAATCCTTGCCAGAAAAATTGTTCTGTTTACTGTACGCGCAAACGCGGCAGAGAACAGTGTTAAAAAGATTTTGTCGTTGTCATAACCTTGTCATTTACGCGGATTAAAACGAAAGCAGATATCGCAAAAGGGGTCGCCATCATGAACGATCACATGTTTGTGGAAACGCTGATTATCTCCTCATCGTTTTTCGCTATTGCCGTTATTCTCGTTGCCTCCGTGCTGTTTCTGGAACGAAAAGGCTGACAGGGCGTCAGCCATCGCAGTTACGCTTTATGGAAGGTGACCAGCTCAGGACGGGCGATGCGCAGGTAATCCTGGGTATCCATAATCACGGATTTTTCCAGCAGGCCGGCGTTAAACGCGATTTCGTCAAAGCGCTCGAACAGCAGCGGGTCGGCAACCAGTGCCAGGTCAGGATGAAAGCTAAAGGGCGGGATAGCGCCGAAAACGCAGGCGGTCAGGGCATCGACTTCGGCCGGGCTGGCGAGGGAGGCCTTTAGCCCGCCAAAATGGCTGGCAAGCTGGCTCAGGTCAGCCTGCAGGTCGGCGGCCAGAATCGCCAGAACGTGTTTTTTCACGCCGTTTCCCTTCACCTTGCAGACCAGGGCCTTGGCGCCTTGCCGCAGATCGGTTCCGCGAATTTCACTTACCGCTTCACATTTCCCGACCGCTTCGTGCTCCATGACGCGAAAACGCGCGCCCTGCGCGGTGAGTAAGGTAATGAGCTGCTGGTGGGTTCCTGTTCCAATAACGTCGTCAGTCATAACGATTTTCCCGGTGATAATCCAGAATGCAGCGTTCTACATTAGCACGGGATGAACGGGGTCGAAAGAAAACAGCCAGCGGGTTCGCTGGCTGTGGGATTATGCGTTGCTGGTAGCAGACTGCTTGTGGAACAATTCGATGATTTTTATTTTATTGTTTTATAAGGTTAATTTTTATTCCCCAAATCATCCCCAAAACAAATCCCCAAAACTCATATAACGCCAGCTTATCATTTGGCACTTTCTAAAAGTTATCTATCTCGCTAAATCACAAGTTTGTTCCACTCCAGACCACGATCATCTCCATACATTGTGCTCATCGCTTCAGTTTTATGCCCAAGCAAAGTTTTGACATCAATACCCTGTGCTTTATAGGTTCTAGATGAAAGCGAACGCTGCTCATGAAATGGGGGCAGGGCAATACAATCCTTTGGCCAGTCAATATTTGCTTTATCTCTCGCTTCTTTGAAATACTTAGATATTGTTTTTTCAGGAACGTGAGAACCAGCTTTACCGTAAGCATGATGTTTCACGTGGTGTATCAGATACGGGCTCACAACTCTGTCTCGACACTTACTTATTACTTCTGCAAGCGTCATGCCAATAGCATCACACCGTAAATTTAAAGGAATAGCTAACTTCATTCCTGTTTTACTTTGGGTTATATGAAGATGATTATCCCATATATCGCTAAACTTCATCGCCACTATGTCGCCAATACGTTGACCCGTCACTAAAGCCAATAGCATGGAATTCTGAGCGCATGGTGGCAATGTTCCCGCGCTTTCATAGATTAGCTTCCATTGTTCGATACTGAGCCTGCTTCGCTTTACCTTTGCTATCGGATTTTTAACTGCTAAAGCAGGATTGTAGCCGGGTTCAACCTCACCAGCATGTTGAGCCTCTTTAAATACGTCGTTAAGCACGCTCCTAATCAGCTGACCCATTCGATGTTTACCTTCAGACTTATATTCATCAATAATTTTTGCGATTAACTTCGTGTCAACATCTTTTAGACGAACGTTAGGAGCTCTGTCAGCCAGAACTTGAGCACATAACCTCCTAGATTTTACGGTCGGTTTTTTTATTTCTCCGTCACGCATCCTTTCCATCTGAATATCTACGTACCTTTTTATCCAGTCTGCGACTCGAATTCCTTTCTCTTTCTTATCTGTCTTCTTAATGGCCATATCGATAAGAGCGAAGGATTGACGTGTTTCCTGCTCAGATGTTATCCGATTTTCCTTCATTTCGATGAGAAACACTTTGGCGTATCGCTAATTTTACTCTCATCAGGTTGCGTTGCAGAAGGTACACCTTGGCGGCCAGCGCATCAGCCTGCGCATTCACCACAACTGGAAGCGCACTCCGCCAGTTAACAAACCGATCCCCATCAGTGAAAGAGGAATGCGCTTTCATGTTGTGTTCGCGGGGTCTACTTCCCTCCTGTCACGGTTCTTTCCCCGCGTCATCATGTGTTCATTCGGTACATGAAACCCACTTGCCGGGATTCCACCGGCTCCCATCTGTTTTTTAAGCCACTCAGATATCGTCTGGGCTGTCACCTGATCGCCACGCTGGTGAAACGTCTCTGGCTGTCGTACACAACTGGCTTGCACATTCCGGCTACCCGCTGGATCGGGATACTGCCTAAGGAATCCCCAGACCGCTGCGGCACATGTGCCATATGCCGATGACTAGAAGATAATCATTAATTGCGAGTGACGCAAGTATTAAAATGCATATTACGCAATTTTGTGGGCAAAAAAAAACCTCACGTGAGGTCTTTTTTTCCTGTAAATCTTGCTAGCCGTGCCGTTTAAAGGATTGCGACTGGCTTATTAAAACCTTTCCATAAATGTAGAATCTATGCTCGTTATCTTTTGTGATACTCCATTCCCGATATTTTGGATTGTCAGAGATAACAAGAAGCTGGTCAGGAATCATCTGGAGCCGTTTTACGTATATTTTTCCATCAAAACCAAACACATATATACCATCGCCATCAAATTCATTTATGTTGACGTCAACAAAAATGAGGTCTCCTGGCTCGATGGTTGACGCCATACTGTCACCACGAACGTTAATAACTTTAACGCCAGAAGATGACCTGCCTCCAAACATAGTTAATGCCTGATCATTGCTGTATTCAATAGCATGTATGACATCAATAACATCACTGCTCTGTATGTGTCCTGCTCCGGCGCTTGCGCTCACATCAAGTACCTCGACTCTATAAACATCACCAATGCTACGTGATGATGAATCACTTTCACTGTTTAAATATACAGTAGCCTCATTTTCTGCCGAGGTAAATAGGTCAGGGACTTTTACGCTTAAAGCGTGAGCAAGTCGGTTAAGTGTTTGTTCTGAAAACTGCTTTTGCTTGCCTGTTTCCAGGCGGGAAATGTTGGCAGCATCAACCCCCACAGTTTCAGCAAGCTCTGCGATTTTCATGTTCTTCGCGAGGCGAAGTTGTCTGATGCGAGATCCTATATTCATGCGTCCATTACAAGTGTTTTTTGCGTGTCGTGCAAAGCAACTTGCGCAATTCGCCTGCATGGAATAGCATGCGTAATACGCAAATAAAAGAGGCTTTATGCAATCACCGTTAAGAAAATTGCGTAAATCGCACGGTATGACCTTGTTGCATGTTGCAACAGGCGTACAGGTCGACCCGGCAACTTTAAGTCGCATTGAAAGATGTGAACAGGTTCCATCAGTTGAACTGGCAGAACGTTTAGCCAAGTTCTTCAAAGGCGAGATCAGCGAATTACATATTTTATACCCGAGCCGCTACCAGGTTGCTGATGACGCATCGGGTAAAGGCAATCGTAATGCGAAAGCAGCCGTCTGAAAACTACCAAAGGAAAAACAACATGGTAGAGCCAAGCCTGAAAGAAGTAGTGAAAGCGATGTGCAAAGCGTACCCCGGAGGCCGTGAGGCTATGGCAGGTGCTCTTGGCATGTCAGTCACGCAGTTCAATAACAATCTGTACGAGAAGAACGGCTGCCGGTTCTTCGAGGTGAACGAGCTGGAAGCGATGGAGGACATTTCAAACACGTCTTTCCTGGCTGATTACTTCGCGCAACGTCGCGGCGCTCTCCTGGTGGAAGTTCCGCAACTTGAAGACCTCGATCGCGTTGACCTATTCACCCGTGCAATGAGAACTGCAGCAGCACGCGGTCAGGTTGATCAGATCATTCAGAAGGCGCTGGAAGATGGAGTGATTGAAGCGCATGAAGCGGAAGAAATTAACGAGTATCACCGCCGTCATCTGGCAGCGCGTGAAGAAGAAATCCGCGCGATTGTCGCGCTGTTTAGCCGTAAGCAAAGCCAAAAAAAGTGACGCCCGCGAGTGTGCAGCTCCGGGCGTCTTGGCGTGTCGTATTCAGTGGAGAAACTAACGCATGAACAGTTTAAACCGATTGAGACCAGCGAAGCAATTCAGATGCCTTCCGCTGGTGGGAAAAGATTCCCCGTTCGGCTATGTGGAGAGATTAAACGACCAGGCTGATACGAACAACTACCAGCCTGAGAACGCGATGGTATCCACCTGATTACGTTAACCAGTTGCGTGTCTTCGCGCTGCTTAATCAGTTCCGTCTTCAGTATCAAGAGGAGTCCGCGTAATGGCACGCATTGCAGGTACCTGTTATTTCAAAATTGACGGTCAGCAGTTATCGCTGACCGGCGGCATTGAGGTGCCAATGAACAAGACGGTCAATGACGACATCATTGGCATGGCCGGGGACGTAGACAGAAAGGAAACTCATCGCGCCCCTTACGTTAAGGGCACCTTTAAAGTGCCGAAAGACTTCCCGGTCAACAAGGTGACGACATCAGACCAGATGACGATTACCGCCGAACTGGCGAACGGTCAGGTTTATGTTCTGTCATCCGCCTGGCTGCATGGTGAAGCCAACCATAACGCTGAAGAAGGTACAGCGGATCTTGAATTCCACGGTGAAGAGGGAGATTACCAGTAATGAAAGAACTTGAGCTGAGCAACCCAGTCAATGCACATGGTGAAACAATCAGCGTCCTGGAGTTCAACGAGCCTACGGGGAAAGACGTTCGTGAACTGGGTTATCCCTATCAGATGAACCAGGACGAGTCGATCAAACTTCAGGCGCACATTATTGCTAAATACATCGTCAGGCTGGCAAATGTCCCCCTGAGCACCGTTGATCAAATGTCTCCAGGTGACCTGAACTCGGCAGGCTGGCTTGTTGCTGGTTTTTTCCTCCAGGGCTGACGGCGGAGTATCTCACCGACCGCTTTTTTGACTGCGCCAGCTACTGGCGCATTAACCCTTTTGAACTGCTGAATATGCCAGTCAGTGAGCTTCCGT
>OGSF01000123.1_pt1 | contig 40227 bp, 31 predicted proteins | sample 1573811 | NCBI WGS metagenome assembly OGSF01 (sample SAMN03295835, study PRJEB24534) | human gut metagenome | isolation source: fecal sample 3 from infant 5 | host: Homo sapiens | place: USA: Pittsburgh, PA | collected 2014-07 | reverse complement strand
CCATAGTCCCACAATTATCTCACGGGAAACCCTGTATTTATCTCATGTCTAATCATGCAGGGCGGCGGATTTGGACTTCAGCTTGTCCTGGTTCAGCGGGTGTTCATTCTCCACGATAGAACAGATATGCCCCTGCGGTGCAATCAGGTCGCTGACCGCAGCCCAGTGCCCGTCGGTGTCGTTGAGGATGAAAATGTAATCCACAAAGGTCAGCCCGTGCTTCGCCAGTTCGCCTTTCAGATCGCGGTAGTTCACCACCACATCTGCACCGCGATCGCGGCACCACCGGGCGGAATCTTCACGGGACGCGGTTGCGATCACTTTTACCTTGCTGTTGTGCTTCGCAAACGGGATCGCCAGCGATCCCACGCCGCCCGCACCGCCGATGATCAGCAGGGTTTTGTCCGCACCGGCGTCCTGAATGTTCAGCCGTTCAAACAGGCCTTCCCACGCGGTGAGCGCGGTCAAGGGCAGCGCGGCGGCAGCCGCCCAGCCGAGGCTTGACGGTTTGTGCCCGGCAATGCGCGCATCGATCAGCTGATGTGTGGTGTTGCTGCCCGGACGGGTGATGTCGCCTGCGTACCACACTTCATCTCCCGGTTTGAATCCGGTGACGCCAGCCCCAACGGCTTTGACGATCCCGCTGGCATCCCAACCCAGCACGCGCGGCTCCTTCAGCCCGCTTTTAGCAATGCCCGCGTGGACTTTGGTATCGACCGGGTTAACGGAGACGGCTTTCACCTCCACCAGCAGATCGTGCTCGCCGGGCTGCGGCATCGGTGGAGTGATTTCAATGAAAGTAGAGGGATTTTCAGGGTTAACGGCGATGGCTTTAACTGACATGGTGTGCTCCTCAATGGCATGCGTTTTGTTGAGGCTAGTCTATTAAGTGGCCATCAGCGTGATAAGATGGACAATTAAGAACTCAGCGTTCGTACAGGATGAACAATCATGTTTAAACAGCTGCAGGATATGGCGCTATTCGCGCTGGTGGCCGAGATGGGCAGCTTTACCGCGGCAGCCCAGAAGGCGGAGCTGCCAAAATCCAGCGTGAGCCAGCGGATTAGCCAGCTGGAGCAGCAGGTGGGCATTCGCCTGCTTAACCGCACCACGCGCAGGCTGAACCTGACGTTTGCGGGTGAACACTATCTTGTCCACTGCCGGGAGATGCTGGCGGCCAGCGAGCGGGCGGAGTACGCCATCCAGCGCCTGCGCGAAAACCCCAGCGGGCGGCTGCGCATCACCTGCCCGGCGGGGATTGGCGCGACGCTGCTGGCGCATATGAATGCCGAGTTCCAGCTTCGCTATCCCGAGGTTTCGCTGGACGTGTCGATCTCTGATGACGTGGTGGATCTGGTCGAGGCCGGCTTTGACGTGGCGCTGCGTACCGGCAAGCCGCAGGACTCCTCCCTGATTGGCCGCATGATCGGGCACTGCCCGCGCTACATGCTGGCCTCGCCGGACTATCTGGCGCGCCGTGGGCCGCTAACGCATCCCCGTCAGCTGGTGGAGCACCGCAGCATTACGCACAGAGCCTGGTCGGAGTGGCTTCTGCGAAGCGAGAGCGAGGATTACCGCTACCTGCCGGATAACGCGCACATGACCGATAACCTGGTATACGCCCGCGAATGTGCGATTGCCGGTGCGGGGATTACTCTCCTTCCGGCTTTTTTGCTGGAAGATAAGGTCGAGAAAGGGGCGCTGGTGCAGGTACTGCCGGAGTGGAACGTTGAAGGAAACGACCTGTGGCTGGCCTATCCGAGCCGTAAGCTCAACTCACCCGCGCTGATGAGCTATATCGACTTTGCAATGCAGTTTGATGAGGTGAAGCGGTATTACGTGGGTAAATAAAAAAGCCGGGTGGCGGCTTCGCCTTACCCGGCCTACAAACAGCGCAGAACCGTAGGCCGGGTAAGCGTGAGCGCCACCCGGCTTTTGGGCACTTACTTAGAAATACGCTTGTACTTAATACGCTTCGGCTCCAGCGCGTCGGCGCCCAGCGTGCGTTTCTTGTACTCTTCGTATTCGGTGAAGTTACCTTCGAAGAACTCCACTTTACCTTCATCCTGGTAGTCCAGAATGTGGGTCGCGATACGGTCGAGGAACCAGCGGTCGTGCGAGATAACCATCGCGCAGCCCGGGAACTCCAGCAGGGCGTTTTCCAGCGCGCGCAGGGTTTCGATATCCAGGTCGTTGGTCGGTTCATCGAGCAGCAGGACGTTACCGCCGACCTGCAGCAGCTTCGCCAGGTGCAGACGACCGCGTTCACCGCCGGACAGCTCGCCAACGCGTTTGCCCTGGTCGACGCCTTTGAAGTTAAAGCGGCCCACGTAGGCGCGGCTCGGCATCTCGGTGTTGCCGATCTTCATGATATCCAGGCCGCCGGACACTTCTTCCCACACGGTTTTGCTGTTGTCCATCGCGTCGCGGAACTGATCGACGGAAGCCAGCTTAACGGTTTCACCCAGGGTGATGGTGCCGGAATCTGGCTGTTCCTGGCCAGACATCATGCGGAAGAGGGTGGATTTACCCGCGCCGTTCGGACCGATGATGCCGACGATAGCGCCTTTCGGTACCGAGAAGCTCAGATCGTCGATCAGCACGCGGTCGCCGTAGGATTTGCGCAGATGGCTGACTTCCAGAACTTTATCGCCCAGACGCGGGCCTGGCGGAATGAACAGTTCGTTGGTCTCGTTACGTTTCTGGTATTCAACGTTGTTAAGCTCTTCAAAGCGCGCCAGACGGGCTTTGCCCTTAGACTGACGGCCTTTCGCGCCCTGGCGAACCCACTCGAGCTCTTTCTCGATGGATTTGCGACGTGCGGCTTCCTGAGAAGCTTCCTGCGCCAGACGCTGATCTTTCTGCTCCAGCCAGGAGGAGTAGTTGCCTTCCCACGGAATACCTTCGCCGCGGTCAAGTTCGAGGATCCAGCCGGCGACGTTATCGAGGAAGTAACGGTCGTGGGTAATCGCCACCACGGTGCCTTCGAAGTCGTGCAGGAAGCGTTCCAGCCAGGCGACGGACTCGGCGTCGAGGTGGTTAGTCGGTTCGTCGAGCAGCAGCATATCCGGTTTTTCCAGCAGCAGGCGGCACAGCGCGACGCGGCGGCGTTCACCACCGGAAAGATTAGCGATTTTCGCATCCCAGTCCGGCAGGCGCAGGGCGTCGGCCGCGCGCTCCAGCTGCACGTTCAGGTTGTGGCCGTCGTGCGCCTGGATAATCTCTTCGAACTTGCCTTGCTGTGCGGCAAGCTTATCGAAGTCCGCATCCGGCTCGGCGTATTTGGCATAGACTTCGTCCAGACCCTTCAGCGCGTTAACCACTTCGGCGACCGCTTCTTCCACGGACTCGCGCACGGTGTGCTCCGGGTTGAGCTGCGGCTCCTGCGGCAGGTAGCCAATTTTAATGCCGGGCTGCGGACGCGCTTCACCTTCGATCTCGGTGTCGATACCGGCCATGATGCGCAGCAGGGTAGATTTACCGGCGCCGTTCAGACCGAGCACACCGATTTTCGCGCCAGGGAAAAAGCTGAGGGAGATATTTTTCAAAATATGACGTTTCGGCGGAACCACTTTGCCGACACGATGCATGGTATAAACGAATTGAGCCACGTTGGACTTCGCCTCTTTTATCGTAATGAGAAGGAATTTCAGCCTCGAAGTGTAGCCTTTTTCCCGCCCTAATCCCAGCCAGGAACGTCGGGAGTGTTAAAACGCGCAAGAAAGGTAAAAAAGTGTCCATGACGTGGCGTGTTGCAGGATGCCTGGTTAGCATAAGTTAATGAGACTTTGACGTGGCAAGACGCTGCAATTGACGAAAAAACAATGAGGAAGAGCTTGTGGAAAAAGCCAAACGGGTGGTCTGGCGTCTGCTGGCTGCCAGCGTATGCGTAATGGCGGTAAGCCAGGCGGTGCATGCCGATTCACTGGATGAACAACGTAGCCGGTATGCCCAGATTAAGCAGGCATGGGACAACAAGCAGATGGATACCGTGCAGGCGCTGATGCCGACGCTCAAGGATTATCCGCTGTATCCGTATCTGGAGTATCGTCAAATTACGGACGATCTCATGAATCAACCCACCGTTACCGTGAATAACTTCATTCAGGCGAACCCGACCCTGCCGCCAGCCCGGAATCTTCAGTCTCGTTTTGTGAACGAACTGGCGCGTCGCGAAGACTGGCGCGGGCTGCTGGCGTTTAGCCCTGAAAAGCCGAATACCACCGAAGCGCAGTGTAACTACTACTACGCAAAATGGGCGACCGGCCAGCAGGAAGAGGCCTGGGCCGGGGCGAAAGAGCTCTGGCTGACCGGGAAAAACCAGCCGAACGCCTGTGATTCCCTGTTCGGCGCGTGGCGTGCTTCCGGCAAGCAGGATCCGCTGTCCTACCTCGAGCGTATCCGCCTGGCGATGAAAGCCGGTAATACGCGTCTGGTGACTGCGCTGGCGGGGCAGATGCCGTCCGATTACCAGACGATCTCCACGGCGGTTATCTCGCTGGCAAACGATCCCAACAGCGTCCTGACCTTTGCCCGCAGTACGGGCGCGACCGATTTTACCCGCCAGATGGCGGCGGTGGCTTTTGCCAGCGTGGCGCGTGACGATGTGGAAAACGCGCGGCTGATGATCCCGCAGCTGGTGCAGGCGCAGCAGCTTAATGAGGAGCAAACGCAGGAGCTGCGCGATATCGTGGCGTGGCGACTGATGGGCACCGATGTGACCGACGAGCAGGCGCGCTGGCGAGACGATGCCATTATGCGTTCGAACTCCACGTCGCTGGTGGAGCGCCGCGTGCGCATGGCGCTGGGCACGGGCGATCGCCGTGGACTGAATACCTGGCTTGCGCGGTTGCCTATGGAGGCCAAGGAGAAAGACGAATGGCGCTACTGGCAGGCCGATCTGCTGTTGGAGCGCGGTCGTGATGATGAGGCCAAAGACATTCTTCATACGCTGATGCAGCAGCGCGGGTTCTACCCGATGGCGGCCGCGCAGCGCCTGGGCGAGGAGTACACCTTCCGCATCGATAAAGCGCCCGCTAACGCGAATCCGGCGCTGACCCAGGGGCCAGAAATGGCGCGCGTTCGCGAGCTGATGTACTGGAATATGGACAACACCGCGCGCAGCGAGTGGGCGAATCTGGTGACCAGCCGCACCACCGATGAAAAAGCTCAGCTTGCCCGCTATGCGTTTGATAACCACTGGTGGGATCTGAGCGTGCAGGCGACGATCGCCGGTAAGCTGTGGGATCATCTCGAAGAGCGTTTCCCGCTGGCTTACAAGGATCTGTTCGATCGCTACACCAGCGGCAAAGATATCCCGCAAAGTTACGCGATGGCGATTGCCCGTCAGGAAAGCGCCTGGAACCCGAAAGTCCGTTCCCCGGTGGGCGCCAGCGGCCTGATGCAGATCATGCCGGGCACGGCGACGCACACGGTGAAGATGTTTAACATCCCTGGATACACTAGCCCGTCACAGCTTCTCTATCCGGATACCAACATCAACATCGGTACCAGCTACCTGCAGTATGTGTACCAGCAGTTCGGCAACAACCGCATCTTCTCGTCGGCGGCATACAACGCGGGGCCGGGTCGCGTGCGCACCTGGCTCGGCAACAGCGCCGGACGCATCGACGCCGTGGCGTTTGTCGAGAGCATCCCGTTCTCGGAAACGCGCGGCTACGTGAAGAACGTGCTGGCTTATGACGCCTACTATCGCTACTTCATGGGGCAGAAAGATACCCTGATGAGCGATGCCGAGTGGCAGAGACGTTACTGATCGGCGTGGGTTGTGTTATGCTGTACTCGCTAATGAGTACAAGAGGCAGCATAACATGACCCAGCATTCCCCGTATTCCTCGGCAATGGCCGAACAACGTCATCAGGAGTGGCTTCGTTTTGTGGAGCTGCTTCGCCAGTCTTACGAGCAGGATTTGCATTTACCCCTGATGCAGCTAATGCTCACGCCAGACGAGCGTGAGGCGCTGGGCACGCGCGTGCGGATCATTGAAGAGCTGCTGCGCGGCGAGATGAGCCAGCGCGAGCTGAAAAATGAGCTCGGCGCGGGCATTGCGACGATTACCCGCGGATCGAACAGCCTGAAGTCGGCGCCCGTTGAGCTGCGCCAGTGGCTGGAAGCGGTGTTGTTGAAAAACGCCTAACGATAGATCGCGTTATGGAACGGGCTTAACGCCAGGATCACCGCCTGATGGTAAACGCCTGAACGCGTCAGCGCGCCTGCGGTAAAGACGCCAATCGCCCCTTCTTTACGGCCAATCTCATCAATGCCGGTGTACTGCGACATCACCGGCCCAAGCGCTTCACCCGCACGCACTTTTTCCAGAATGATCTCCGGCAGGGGCAGGGTGGCCGAACGCGCCTCGCCGCGCTGCTCGCGGCTTTCGATCACCACCCAGCTAAAGGTTGCGCCTTCGTCGATACCGGCTTCAATCGCCACCCAAAAGTCCGCATCCGGGGCCGCAGCTCTGGCATTTGCCACGCGATTTCGTGCGCCAGCGCGCGTTTCCTCGCTGCCAAACGGCTGTTCAGGAACGCCACTCTCGACGCCGATGGCCTCAATATGGCAGGATCCTGCGCCGAAGATCTCTTCAAATGCCCTTAGAATTGCCTGAATTTTGGCAGGATTAGTGGTAGCAGAGACAACATGGTGCATAATTAAGCTCGATTCAAAAAAAACTCATCGCAGTATAACGGAAAAAAAGCATGTTACAGGTATACCTTGTTCGCCACGGTGAAACGCAGTGGAACGCCGAGCGACGTATTCAAGGCCAGTCAGACAGTCCTCTCACTGAGAAGGGGGTGCAGCAAGCGTGGCAGGTGGCGGAACGCGCCAGAACGCTGGGCATTACCCACGTGATTACCAGCGATTTAGGTCGCACACAGCAGACGGCGCGCATCATCGCAGACGCCTGCGGCTGTGACGTCATGCTTGAGCCGCGCCTGCGCGAGCTGGATATGGGCGTGCTGGAAAAACGCCATATCGATACGCTGACGGAAACGGAAGAGGGCTGGCGTCGCACGCTGGTGAACGGTACCGAAGATGGCCGTATTCCTGAGGGCGAATCCATGCAGGAGCTCAGCGTACGTATGCATGCCGCCCTGGCGGAATGCCTGAAGCTCCCGGCGGGAAGCCGTCCGCTGCTGGTGAGTCATGGGATTGCATTGGGATGCCTGGTGAGCACCATTCTGGGACTACCGGCTTACGCTGAGCGCCGTTTGCGTCTGCGCAACTGCTCTATTTCCCGAATTGATTATCAGGAGAGCGCGTGGCTGGCGTCAGGTTGGGTGGTGGAGATGGCAGGGGACATTTCGCATCTCGATGCCCCTGCGCTTGACGAACTGCAGCGTTAACGACGTATCGGAATCAAGAATTCCATACGCAGATTGATTGGGCCTTCTTCCGGTTTGGCATCCTGCGCCGGGTAGTAGCGCTCAATGTCCTGACCTTTACGGCGATTCAGATTCAGCATCGGCATGCAGGTTCCGTAAACGGTCAGGATGAACTCCTGAACGCCCGTTCCCAGCCCTTCATAGGCGAACATCACGTATTCACCGCCTTCCAGCACGACAGGTTTTGAACCCTGAATGTAGCCATTGGCCATCTCTGGCGTCAGCGCGGTGGTGTAGAACACCTCCTGCTCGTCGTCCTTTTCCTGGCTCGGGTGCGTTTCGTTGAGACCATACAGAATAGGCGGGATCGCCGGTGCGTGGCTCAGGAAGTCGCGCCAGAACTGGACGCGCATCTGATGACGGAACTCGGAAATCTGCTCCAGCGAACAGGAGTAGCTCTGCGTCGTGCCGATCAGATGGGTTTCCGGCAGGGTAATAATTTCATACTTCGGCATCGCGAACTCGCCCAGACGCAGCGGCGGACGCATGCCAAACGAGCTCCAGTCAGGCGAGCGACGATACAGCGCTGGCGTCAACGAGAACTGTTTTTTAAAGGCGCGGGTGAAGGTCTGCTGCGAATCGAAACGATATTGCAGGGCAATATCCAGAATCGGGCGCGCGGTCAGGCGCAGAGCCACAGCAGATTTCGATAAACGACGTGCGCGAATATAGGCCCCGATAGCATGACCGGTGACATCCTTGAACATCCTTTGCAGATGCCACTTGGAATAGCCTGCTTTAGCCGCCACATTATCCAGTGACAAAGGCTGGTCGAGATGACCTTCCAGCCAGGTGAGCAGGTCGCGAATAATTCCAGCCTGATCCATATACTATCCTCATCCTTAAAACAGCAGGTGCCTGATAACAGGTTAGCGGATAATAGCATTTTTTGATGTTTTAGCATTCAGTGTTTTTTTTGCGCATTCATGCTTTTTGTAGGGCATTATGGGCAAATATATTCTAATCCTGTGATCTTGCTACATTTTTGTCTAAAGTGTTGAATAATCGCTCAGTGTAATTTTAAAGAATGGTAACAATATGAAATACAAGACTTTGCTCTTCACCGCGCTGATGTTGATGGCCGGGCGCGTCGCACAGGCGGAACAGATTGGTTCTGTCGACACCGTGTTCAAAATGTTTGGCCCGGACCACAAAATCGTGGTGGAGGCGTTTGACGATCCGGACGTGAAAAACGTCACCTGCTATGTCAGCCGTGCGAAAACGGGCGGTATCAAGGGCGGTCTGGGGCTGGCGGAAGACACCTCCGATGCGGCGATCTCCTGTCAGCAGGTGGGCCCGGTTGAATTGAGCGATAAAATTAAAAACGGCAAAGCGCAGGGCGACGTGGTATTCCAGAAACGAACCTCGCTGGTGTTCAAAAAGCTGCAGGTTGTGCGTTTCTATGATGCCAAACGCAATACGCTGGCTTACCTGGCCTATTCCGATAAAGTGGTAGAAGGTTCACCGAAAAACGCGATCAGCGCGGTGCCGATTATACCGTGGCAGTAATTCAGGGATGAGTCATGCAACAATCTGTGGTCTGGCTGGTTGAAGACGAAACCAGTATCGCCGATACGCTGATCTACATGCTTCAGCAGGAAGGATTCGCGGTAAAGGCGTTTGAACGCGGTTTACCCGTGCTGGAGGAGGCGCGGCGGCAGGTTCCGGCGCTCGCCATTTTGGATGTCGGACTGCCCGACATCAGCGGGTTTGAGCTTTGCCGTCGGCTGCTGGCGCAGCATCCCTCGCTGCCTGTGCTGTTTCTGACGGCGCGCAGTGATGAAGTCGATAAGCTGCTTGGCCTGGAAATGGGCGCTGATGATTACGTTGCGAAGCCTTTCTCCCCTCGCGAAGTCTGCGCGCGGGTGCGGACTGTTTTACGGCGCATGCAAAAATCCGCCGCACCGTCAGAAACGTTGCGTATCGGGCAGTTTGAACTGAACGAGCCTGCCGCGCGAATCAGCTGGTGCGGGGAAACATTGCCCCTGACCCGCTACGAATTCTTGCTGCTCAAAACCTTGTTACAGGCACCCGGGCGGGTCTTTTCGCGTCAGCAGCTCATGGACAAGGTATGGGGTGAAGACGGCGACAGCTTCGATCGTACCGTGGACACCCACATCAAAACCCTGCGCGCCAAGCTGCGGGCGGTGAACGAGGAACTGTCCCCCATCAGCACCCATCGCGGTATGGGCTACAGTCTGGGCCTTTACTGATGCGCATTGGGATGCGGTTGTTGCTGGGATATTTCCTCATCGTGGCCATTGCCGCGTGGTTTGTGCTGTCTATCTTTGTTCAGGAAGTGAAGCCCGGCGTGCGCAGGGCAACCGAGGGCACGTTAATCGATACCGCGACCCTGTTGGCCGAAATCGGACGTGATGATTTGCTTTCGGGTCATGCGCAGCAGGGCAAGCTGGCACAGGCCTTTTCCCAGCTTCATCAGCGCCCTTTCCGCGCCAATATCGGCGGGATCCATAAAGTGCGTAACGAGTATCACGTCTACATGACCGATGCGCAGGGCCGCGTCGTGTTTGATTCCGCCGGTCTGGCCGTGGGGCAAGATTACTCGCGCTGGAACGATGTCTGGCTGACGCTTCGCGGCGAATACGGCGCGCGCAGTACCCAGAGCCATCCCGACGATCCGGAGAGCACGGTGATGTATGTTGCCGCGCCGGTTGTGGATCAGGGCAAGATTATCGGCGTGCTGTCTGTGGGGAAACCGAACAGCGCGATGGCGCCGGTGATTCACCGCAGCGAGCGACGGATACTGTGGGCAGGCGGGGCGCTGCTCGGCATTGCCCTGCTGATTGGCCTCGTTGTGGCATGGTGGATCAATCGATCTATCGGTACGTTATCGCGCTATGCCGACTCGGTGACCACGGATACGCCTCTCCCATTGCCTAATCCAGGCAGTAGCGAGCTGCAAAAGCTGGCACAGGCGCTGGAAAATATGCGTATTCGCCTTGAAGGAAAAAACTACATTGAACGCTATGTCCATGCGCTGACCCATGAGCTGAAAAGCCCCATCGCCGCTATACGCGGCGCGGCAGAAATTCTCTCCGAGCAGCCGCCGCCGCAGGTTGCCACGCGGTTTATCGATAATATTCTGGTGCAAAATGCGCGCATGCAGTCGCTGGTTGAAAAGCTGCTCACTCAGGCGCGGCTTGAAAATCGTGTCGAGATTACGCCTGAGGCTGTCAGCGTTGACTCGCTCTTCACTCGGCTTGCAGACGCGCGAGCGACGCTGTTGGCAGCGAAAGAAATTGTGCTGACCCTTCAGCCGACATCGCTTTACGTGGCGGGCGATCCCGACCTTCTCGAACAGGCGCTCGGCAATTTGCTGGATAACGCTATCGATTTCACCCCGCAGGGTGGCGCCATTGCGCTGGCGGCCCGTGAAGATCGCAGGCAGGTAGAGCTGATCGTCACCGACAGCGGAAGCGGGATCCCGGATTACGCGCTGGAGCGTATTTTTGAGCGCTTTTATTCCCTTCCGCGCGAGAACGGGTTAAAGAGCAGCGGGCTCGGGCTGGCGTTTGTTCAGGAGGTGGCGCGTCTGCATCAGGGAGAGATTACATTGCGTAATCGTGATGAAGGTGGCGTGATGGCCACGCTGACACTTCACCGTCCCTTCACATAACTTCAAACTGGCCCCACATAGCCTGGTTACGCTCTCCTCATCACAAAGGAGACGTAATGATGAAATCCCCCCTGTTCTGGAAAGTTAGCACCCTGCTGGGGTGCATCCTGCTGCTGTTAGTCCCGCTTTTTATGGTCAGTAACCTGATATCAGAGCGAGAGAGCTACCGCAATGATGTTGAAAATACGCTGCGTCAGAGTACCAGCGGGCCGCAAAAACTGGTCGGGCCGCTGATTGCTATCCCGGTAACGGAGATTTTTTACAAGGTAGAGGATGAGAAGAAAGTCGAGTACAAGAAAAGCTATATGCATTTTATTCTGCCGGAGTCACTGGTTGTTGAAGGTAGCCAGCACGTTGAGTCCCGAAATATCGGGATCTATGACGGACAAATCTGGAACACTGATCTCAGGATAAAAGTGCGGTTCAGCACCGAGAAAATGGCGCAGCTTAAAGGGGAAACGATGACCCTTGGGCAACCGTTTATCGTTGTCGGCGTGGGGGATGCGCGGGGCATTGGCACGGTGAAAGTCTCCAGCATCAATGGCGAGGCGTTGAGCGTCGAGCCGGGGTCGGGTGTGTATGGTGCGCTTTCCGGTATTCATATTCCGCTGACTGACAAAACGCTGGAGTCAAAAACGTTTGCCCTGGAGATGTCCCTGAATCTGGCCGGAACGGGGAGTTTTGCCGTGGTTCCTGTGGGACGCAACAGTGAAATGACGCTCAACAGCAACTGGCCACATCCGGGCTTTATGGGTAACTATCTGCCGGTAAAGCATAAAATTGGTGATTCTGGCTTTCAGGCGAACTGGCAGAGCAGCTGGTTTGCGAACAATCTTGAGAGCTGGTTTAACGGCAGTGAATCGCCAGAGTGGGAATCAATCCCTGCTTTTAGCGTTACGGTAGCCACGCCTGCCGATCAGTATCAACTGACTGACCGTGCGATCAAGTACGCCATTTTGCTGATTGCGCTGACGTTTATGGCCTTCTTTGTCTTCGAAACCTTAACCGGATTACGCCTTCACCCGATGCAGTATCTGCTGGTGGGGCTGTCGCTGATCCTGTTCTATCTGGTGCTGCTGGCGCTGTCTGAACACGTCGGGTTTACCCCCGCCTGGGTTGTTGCAAGTCTGGTTGGTGCAGCGATGAACGTAATGTACCTGCAGGCCGTGATGAAAAGCTGGAAGCGCAGCGGGCTGTTTGTGCTGGCGCTACTCGGGCTGGATGTCGTGATGTGGTTCCTGCTGCGCTCGGAGGACAGCGCGCTGCTGTTGGGGTCAGCGGTTCTCGCGCTGGCGCTGTTCGCCGTGATGTACCTGACCCGGCATTTCGACTGGTACTCGCTCTCTCAGCCAAAGCGGCCTGAACCTCCGGCAGAGCCTGATAACGACACGATGCGGATCTGGAAATAAAAAAACGGCGCAAATGCGCCGTTTTTTAATGCGTTAACTGCGGGATTACTCCTGCAGGTCACCGCAGAAACGGTACCCTTCGCCGTGGATCGTGGCGATGATTTCCGGCGTATCTGGCGTAGATTCGAAGTGCTTACGAATACGACGGATGGTGACGTCTACGGTACGGTCGTGCGGCTTCAGCTCACGGCCGGTCATTTTCTTCAGCAGCTCTGCACGGGACTGGATCTTGCCCGGGTTTTCGCAGAAGTGCAGCATCGCGCGGAATTCACTGCGCGGCAGTTTATACTGCTCGCCGTTCGGGCTAATCAGCGAACGGCTATTGATATCAAGTTCCCAGCCGTTGAATTTGTAGCTATCGACGCTACGACGCTCTTCGCTGACCGTGCCCAGGTTCATGGTGCGGGACAGCAGGTTGCGTGCACGAATGGTTAACTCGCGAGGGTTGAACGGCTTGGTGATGTAATCATCCGCACCGATTTCCAGGCCAAGAATTTTATCAACTTCGTTGTCACGACCCGTCAGGAACATTAACGCGACGTTCGCCTGCTCGCGCAGTTCGCGCGCCAGAAGAAGACCGTTTTTGCCCGGCAGGTTAATATCCATGATCACCAGGTTGATATCATTTTCAGAAAGGATCTGATGCATCTCTGCGCCATCGGTCGCTTCAAAGACATCGTAGCCTTCTGCTTCGAAAATGCTCTTTAACGTGTTGCGTGTTACCAACTCGTCTTCAACGATAAGAATGTGCGGGGTCTGCATGTTTGCTACCTAAATTGCCAACTAAATCGAAACAGGAAGTACCAAAGTCCCTGACCTGCCTGGTGCATGTCGCAAATTAACATGCGCGGCGTAACATGACTAAAGTACGTAATTGCGTTCTTGATGCACTTTCCATCAACGTCAACAACATCATTAGCTTGGTCGTGGGTACTTTCCCTCTGGACCCGACGGTGTCAAAAACGGCTGACATCCTAACCATTTTAACAGCAACATAACAGGCTAAGAGAGGCCGAACACCCAATAAAACTACGCTTCGTTGACATATATCAAGTTCAATTGTAGCACGTTAACAGTTTGATGAAATCATCGTAGCCGAATGCTAGCCTTTGTCACAATTTTTCAATAAACCAACTAGTTGCGGACATTGATTTATAAACGAAGCGAATCCAATCAGAATAGAGTATTCATGTTACTATTATCATTATAAAACATAGGGATAATAGTGTTCTGTTAACATTCTAACTGATTGTTCAGACACAGAATAGTTTAGCGTTTTTAATTTGTTATGAAACGCTATTTCGGTGATTTGTGTTGCAATTTTGTAAATTCGCGCTGCGTAATATGTTGAAGTGCATCACATTTTTACCGGCTAACTGATTAAAAAGAGAGCATAAATGCATCTGTCGATTGTACTGGTTGCACCAGCCAGAGCAGAAAATATAGGCGCAGCGGCGCGTGCGATGAAGACCATGGGTTTTACCGATTTACGTATTGTGGACAGCACGGCCCATCTGGAGCCAGCCGCCCGGTGGGTGGCGCACGGTTCGGGAGATATTCTCGATAATATAACCACTTACGCTACGCTTGCCGACGCGCTGCATGACATTTCGTTTACCGTTGCAACCACCGCGCGCAGCCGGGCGAAGTTCCACTATTACGCCACGCCTGCTGAACTGGTACCCATGCTCGAAGAGAAAAGCCAGTGGCTGGAGAAAGCCGCGCTGGTATTTGGACGTGAAGATTCCGGATTAACCAACGAAGAGCTGGAATTGGCGGACGTTCTTACCGGTGCGCCGATGGTGGCCGATTATCCTTCCCTGAATTTGGGCCAGGCGGTCATGGTCTATTGCTATCAATTAGCCTCCCTAATGCAAATCCCTCAACCTCAGCCAGAAGCGGCAAATGAAAATCAGCTGGCCGCGCTGCGAACTCGCGTGCAGGGGCTGTTATCAAGCCTTGGCGTCGCGGACGATCAGAAAATGGCCGACTGGCTGCAGCAGCGTCTTGGTCGTCTTGAGCAACGGGACACCGCCATGTTGCATCGTTTGCTGCACGATATTGAAAAAAAATTGGCCGAGTAAAATACTGCCATAAGTTTTTACTATGGCGAATAAGTCTGTCTGAACGGGTTGCGTTTGGGGTAATCGGATGAAAATAAAGCGGCACGCAGCGGGACCTGAGAGTCTCCCAAAATGTGATCAAATTAAAAATCCATTGACTTAAGGGGCCCGATCCTTTAACCCTAAAAGAATACAGCACAGACAGATAATAATGACAGAGTACACAACATCCATGAAACGCATCAGCATCACCACCATTACCACAACCATCATCATTACCACAGGTAACGATGCGGGCTGACGCGTACAGGAAAAACAGAAAAAAGCCCGCACCTGAACAGTGCGGGCTTTTTTTTCGGCTAAAGGAAACGAGGTAGAACCATGCGAGTGTTGAAGTTCGGCGGTACATCAGTGGCAAATGCAGAACGTTTTCTGCGTGTTGCCGATATCCTGGAAAGCAACGCCAGGCAGGGGCAGGTTGCGACCGTGCTCTCTGCCCCGGCAAAAATCACGAACCATCTGGTGGCGATGATTGAAAAAACCATCGGTGGCCAGGATGCACTTCCGAACATCAGCGACGCAGAGCGTATCTTCGCTGACTTACTGCAAGGCCTGGCAGAAGCGCTGCCTGGCTTCCCGCATGCGCAGCTGAAGTCTTTTGTTGAACAAGAATTCGCGCAAATTAAACATGTCCTGCACGGCATCAGCCTTCTCGGTCAGTGCCCGGACAGCATCAATGCAGCGCTGATTTGTCGCGGTGAAAAACTCTCTATCGCCATCATGGCCGGCGTGCTGGAAGCGCGCGGCCATAGCGTGACCGTGATCGATCCCGTTGAAAAACTGCTGGCGGTGGGCCACTACCTCGAATCCACCGTTGATATTGCCGAATCAACCCGCCGTATCGCCGCCAGCAAAATTCCCGCTGACCACATGATCCTGATGGCAGGCTTCACCGCCGGTAACGAGAAGGGCGAGCTGGTGGTGCTGGGCCGTAACGGTTCCGACTACTCCGCCGCCGTGCTGGCCGCCTGCTTACGCGCGGACTGTTGTGAGATCTGGACTGATGTTGACGGCGTGTATACCTGCGATCCGCGCCAGGTACCGGACGCCAGGCTGCTGAAGTCGATGTCGTACCAGGAAGCGATGGAGCTTTCCTACTTCGGCGCCAAAGTACTTCACCCGCGTACCATTTCCCCGATTGCCCAGTTCCAGATCCCTTGCCTGATTAAAAACACCGGTAACCCGCAGGCGCCGGGTACGCTGATTGGCGCGAGTACCGATGAGGACGGACTGCCGGTGAAAGGCATCTCCAACCTGAACAACATGGCGATGTTCAGCGTCTCGGGTCCGGGGATGAAAGGGATGGTCGGCATGGCGGCACGCGTGTTTGCGGCCATGTCCCGCAACGGTATTTCGGTGGTGCTGATCACCCAGTCATCCTCCGAGTACAGCATCAGCTTCTGCGTGCCGCAGGCTGACTGCCTTCGCGCCCGCCGCGCGCTGGAGGAAGAGTTCTATCTGGAGCTGAAAGAAGAATTGCTGGAGCCGCTCGCGATTCAGGAGCGTCTGGCGATCATCTCCGTGGTGGGCGACGGTATGCGCACCCTGCGCGGTATCTCCGCCAAATTCTTTGCCGCGCTGGCGCGCGCCAATATCAATATCGTGGCGATTGCCCAGGGCTCGTCAGAGCGTTCAATTTCTGTTGTTGTGGATAACGACGATGCCACCACCGGCGTTCGTGTGGTTCACCAGATGCTGTTCAACACCGATCAGGTCATCGAGCTGTTCCTGATTGGCGTGGGCGGCGTCGGCGGCGCGCTGCTGGAGCAGGTGAAGCGTCAGCAGGAATGGCTTAAGAAGAAACACATCGACCTGCGCGTCTGCGGGATCGCGAATTCCAGAGCGCTGCTGACCAACGTCCACGGCCTGAACCTGGAAAACTGGCAGGCCGAGATGAAGGAGGCAAAAGAGCCGTTCAACCTGGGCCGCCTGATCCGTCTGGTAAAAGAGTATCACCTGCTTAACCCGGTCATCGTCGACTGTACCTCGAACCAGGCAGTGGCCGACCAGTACGCGGACTTCCTGCGCGAAGGTTTCCACGTGGTGACGCCGAACAAAAAGGCCAACACCTCGTCGATGGATTACTATCACCAGCTGCGTCTGGCAGCGAGCAAGTCGCGCCGCAAGTTCCTCTACGACACCAACGTGGGGGCAGGCCTGCCGGTTATCGAGAACCTGCAGAACCTGCTTAACGCGGGCGATGAGCTGCAGCGTTTCTCCGGCATTCTCTCCGGCTCGCTGTCGTTTATCTTCGGCAAGCTGGATGAGGGAATGAGCCTCTCGGAGGCCACCCGCGCCGCGCGCGAGCTGGGCTATACCGAGCCGGATCCGCGTGACGACCTTTCCGGTATGGACGTGGCGCGCAAGCTGCTGATCCTCGCGCGCGAAACGGGCCGTGAGCTTGAGCTTTCCGATATTGTGATTGAGCCGGTCCTGCCGGCAGAATTTGACAGCAGCGGTGACGTCAGCGCCTTTATGGCCAGGCTGCCGCAGCTTGACGACGCGTTTGCCGCCCGCGTGGCGAAAGCCCGTGATGAAGGTAAGGTATTGCGCTATGTTGGCAACATTGAAGAAGATGGCGTGTGCCGGGTGAAGATTGCCGAAGTGGATGGCAACGACCCGCTGTACAAAGTCAAAAACGGCGAAAACGCCCTCGCGTTTTACAGCCACTATTATCAGCCACTGCCGCTGGTGCTTCGCGGCTATGGCGCAGGGAACGATGTTACGGCGGCGGGTGTCTTTGCCGATCTGCTGCGTACCCTGTCATGGAAGTTAGGAGTTTAACATGGTCAAAGTTTATGCCCCGGCTTCCAGCGCGAATATGAGCGTCGGATTTGACGTGCTGGGTGCGGCGGTGACGCCGGTGGACGGTTCGCTGCTGGGCGATACGGTGACGGTGGAAGCGGCAGACAGCTTCAGCCTGAATAACGTAGGCCGCTTCGCCAGCAAACTGCCGTCTGAGCCACGCGAGAATATCGTCTATCAGTGCTGGGAGCGTTTCTGTCAGGAGATCGGTAAAAACGTGCCGGTTGCCATGACGCTGGAAAAAAGTATGCCGATTGGCTCCGGGCTGGGTTCCAGCGCCTGCTCGGTGGTCGCCGCGCTGGTGGCGATGAACGAGCACTGCGGCAAGCCGCTGAACAACAACCGCCTGCTTGCCTTAATGGGCGAGCTGGAAGGGCGTATCTCCGGCAGCATTCATTATGACAACGTCGCGCCATGCTTCCTCGGCGGCATGCAGCTGATGATCGAAGAAAATGGCATCATCAGCCAGCAGGTGCCAGGGTTTGATGAGTGGCTGTGGGTGCTGGCCTATCCGGGTATCAAGGTATCAACCGCGGAAGCGCGTGCGATCCTGCCCGCGCAGTATCGCCGTCAGGACTGTATCGCCCACGGGCGTCATCTGGCGGGCTTTATCCACGCCTGCTACACCCGTCAGCCGCAGCTGGCGGCCAAACTGATGAAGGACGTCATTGCCGAGCCGTACCGCACGAAGCTGCTGCCCGGCTTTAACGAGGCGCGACAGGCGTCCATGGATATCGGCGCGCAGGCGTGCGGCATCTCCGGCTCCGGCCCGACGCTGTTCGCCCTGTGCGACAAGCCTGACACTGCGCAGCGCGTGGCGGACTGGCTCTCTAAACACTACCTGCAAAATCAGGAAGGCTTTGTTCATATTTGCCGTCTGGACACGGCTGGCGCACGAGTACTGGGATAATTAATGAAACTCTACAACCTTAAAGATCATAACGAGCAGGTCAGCTTCGCGCAGGCGGTGACTCAGGGACTGGGCAAAAATCAGGGGCTGTTTTTCCCGCATGACCTGCCGGAATTCCAGCTGACCGAGATTGATGACCTGCTGAAGCAGGATTTTGTCACCCGCAGCACCAAAATTCTGTCCGCGTTTATCGGCGATGAAATTCCGCAGGAGCTGCTGGAAGAGCGCGTACGCGCGGCATTCGCGTTCCCGGCGCCGGTTCAGCAGGTTGAGCCCGATGTTGGCTGCCTGGAGCTGTTCCACGGCCCGACGCTGGCGTTCAAAGACTTCGGCGGCCGCTTTATGGCGCAGATGCTGACCCACATCAGTGGCGACAAGCCGGTGACCATCCTGACCGCGACCTCCGGGGATACCGGCGCGGCGGTAGCCCACGCGTTCTACGGCCTGAAAAACGTCCGCGTGGTGATCCTCTATCCGAAAGGCAAAATCAGCCCGCTGCAGGAGAAACTGTTCTGCACCCTCGGCGGCAACATTGAAACCGTGGCAATTGACGGCGATTTCGATGCCTGTCAGGCGCTGGTCAAGCAGGCCTTCGACGACGAAGAGCTGAAGGTGGCGCTGGGTCTGAACTCCGCCAACTCCATCAACATCAGCCGTCTGCTGGCGCAGATCTGCTACTACTTCGAAGCGGTGGCGCAGCTGCCGCAGGACGCGCGCAATCAGCTGGTGATCTCCGTGCCGAGCGGTAACTTCGGTGACCTGACGGCGGGCCTGCTGGCGAAATCCCTGGGGCTGCCGGTGAAACGCTTTATCGCCGCCACCAACGCCAACGACACCGTGCCGCGCTTCCTGAAAGACGGGAAGTGGGCGCCGAACGCCACGCAGGCGACCCTCTCCAATGCGATGGATGTGTCTCAGCCGAACAACTGGCCGCGGGTGGAAGAGCTGTTCCGCCGTAAGATCTGGCGCCTGGGTGACCTGGGCTATGCTGCGGTGACGGATGAGACCACCAAATCCACCATGCGCGAGCTGAAGGCGGTGGGGTATACCTCTGAACCGCACGCGGCGATTGCTTACCGTGCGCTGCGCGACCAGCTTAACCCGGGTGAATACGGCCTGTTCCTGGGGACCGCACATCCGGCGAAGTTCAAAGAGAGCGTGGAGGCGATCCTGGGCGAAACGCTGCCGCTGCCGAAAGAACTGGCCGAGCGTGCCGATCTGCCGCTGCTGTCCCATGAGCTGCCGGCGGACTTTGCGGCGCTGCGTAAGCTGATGATGACCCGCGCGTGATTTTTGTCGGGTGCGGCTACGCCTTACCCGACCTACAACTGATGATGACGCGTGCGGGATTGTGTTGCCCGGTGGCGGCTACGCCTTACCGGGCCTACAACGACGACAACGGCTCAGAACATAGGCCGGGTAAGGCGCAGCGCCACCCGGCTTTTTTTGTGAAGAAATTAAGGAGAAAAATAGCAGGGAAAAAGCAGAAATTCCCAATAAATGCGGTCACTTAGCGTTTAGGATTGCAGAGAATAACATCCCCCGTTCCCCTCGCGTACTCTCCTTACATCGGCCCACGTTGGGCAAAGATAATAAGGAGTCACCGATGTCTACACTGAAACCTATGCTGATTGCGCTTTCACTGATGCTGGTCGCTCCCATGGCGGTACAGGCATCCGAAATCACCCTCGTACCCGCGGTCAAACTGCAGATTGGCGACCGGGATAATAACGGGCACTACTGGGACGGTGGCCGCTGGCGCGACCATGACTGGTGGAAGGCGCATTATGACTGGCGCGATAACCGCTGGCGTCCCCACGATGAGCATCGCGAGCGTGACCATCATCATGACGATCGTCGCCATGACGATCGTCGTCCGGGCCCGGACTGGAAACACCACTAATGCAACCCCCGCCAGCTGGCGGGGGTTGTTTTTACTGCTCGTGGCGCTTAAACACCAGCTCGCCTTTCCCTGACGCTTCTTCGTCAAAGAAATAGCCTTCGCTGTTGAAGGCGGTTAGCTGCTCCGGCTTCGTCAGGCGGTTCTGGATAATGTAGCGGCTCATCAGACCGCGCGCTTTCTTGGCGTAGAAGCTGATCACTTTGAACTTGCCGTTTTTCTCGTCGAGGAATACCGGCTTGATGATGTCGGCATCCAGCTTTTTCGGCTTCACCGACTTGTAGTATTCATCGGATGCCAGGTTAATCACCACGTTATCGCCCTGCGCGCGCAGCGCCGCATTCAGCTTATCGGTAATGATATCGCCCCAGAAATGGTACAGATCTTTGCCTTTGGCATTCTCCAGGCGAATCCCCATCTCCAGACGATAAGGCTGCATCAGATCCAGCGGGCGCAGTACGCCGTACAGGCCCGACAGCATGCGCAGATGCTGCTGGGCAAAATCAAAATCGGCTTCGCTAAAATCTTCCGCCTGCAGGCCGGTGTACACATCGCCTTTAAACGCCAGAATCGCCTGGCGAGCGTTAGCCGGGGTGAAATCCGGGTGCCACTCGTGAAAGCGGGTCGCGTTCAAATCGGCCAGCTTGTCGCTGATGCTCATCAGTGAGGCGATTTGCGGCGCTGAGAGCTTACGCGCTTCGCGGATCAGCTGTTGCGAGTAGTCCAGCAGTTCAGGCTGGGTATAGCGCTCGGTGGCGAGCGGGCTCTGGTAGTCGAGCGTTTTTGCAGGTGAAATCAGAATCAGCATATCCAGTCCTTGCAGGAAATTTAGAGCGACTTTAGCAAAAAATCGCCCTGAATTGATCGATAGCTGTTATTGCCGTGGCAAATCATCCCACGTGCCGGGGGCAAGCTGCGCCTTGATATCGGGATAGCGGGCGGGATCAAAGACCGGCGGAACGCCGAGTTTGCGCTGACGCAGATAGTCTCTGGCAATCAGGGTCACCACGGGCGAGAGCAGCAGGATCGCCGTGAGGTTCGTGATCGCCATCAGCGCCATAATGATATCGGCCAGCTGCCAGACCAGCGGCATACTGAGCAGGGAGCCTGCTACCACCATCAGGATAACCCCAAGACGCAGGGTTCCGATCGCGGCGCGGGAGTCGAGTTTCAGGAAAATAAGGTTATTTTCGGCGTAGAGGTAATTCACCACAATCGAGCTGAAGGCAAACAAGATCAGGATGAGAGAAACAAATCCGGCTCCCCAGCCGCCGGTCAGGGTCACCAGCGCCTGCTGGAGAAGCTTTATCCCGACGGTTCCCGACGCGTGGGGTACGGGGCCTGCCAGCAGCAAAATCATGGCGCTGGCGGAACAGATAATAATGGTATCGGTAAAGACGCCAATCATCTGCACAATACCTTGTGCGGCCGGGTGTGGCGGCCAGGAAGAGGCGGCGGCTGCCGCATTGGGGGTTGACCCCATACCGGCTTCATTGGAGAACATGCCCCGCTGAAAACCCGCCATCAGCGCCTGGCTGAAGGTGTAGCCCAGCGCGCCGGATGCCACTTCGCGCCAGCCAAAGGCGCTTTTGACGATAGTGGCAAGCACGCCCGGCACCTGGTCGAGATGCAGTGCGGCGACGAACAGGCTCGCGGCAACCCAGAGCAGCGCCATAATGGGCACCAGCCACTGCATCAGGCGAGCGATACCCTTGAGACCGAATGAAATGGTAAGCAGAACGATCGAAGCTAAAGCGAGACCCGCGAGCCACTCGGGGCAGGAGAAGGCATAGCGCATGGCATGGGCGACCGAGTTCGCCTGGACGGTATTAAAAATAAGACCGTACGCGAGCAGTAAAAAAAGCGAGAACAGGACGCCCATCCAGCGCATCCCCAGGCCACGCGCCATGTACCAGGCTGGACCACCGCGAAACTGGCCGCGCTTATCTTTCTCTTTGTAGAGTTGCGCAAGCGAACTTTCGGCAAAGGAGGTAGCCATACCGAGAAGTGCCGTCATCCACATCCAGAAGACCGCGCCTGGCCCACCGGCGCTGATGGCCAGTGCTACCCCCGCCAGATTCCCGCTGCCCAGGCGTGCCGCAAGGCTGGTACAGAGCGCCTGAAACGACGTTAATCCGCCCGGCTGGGGCGTGACGCTGTTTTTCAGACTTCTGCCAAACTTGCGAATATAGCGAAACTGGATAAATCCACTGCGTAGCGTAAACCAAATACCTGCTCCCAGAAGCAGGTAAATCATTATCGAACCCCAGAGGACTTCGTTAATAAAGAAAAAGAAATCAGGCATTAACGTCCCTCTTGTTGATGCCAACGTGAATATGTAAGCGCTACCACTGATTGGGCATGCTGTTGCTTAGCAGCCTGTTAATATTCTGAGTTTATCATACTCTGCCTAAGCGCACTGTCTGCGGTTGCGCTACCCCTCCGTCGTGTTATCATCAGGGCAGACCGGTTACATCCCCCTAACAAGTAAACCTGTCATTTTTCCGCTGCAGGCATGCTGTCGGTAGCGTGAATTATCCAGGGCACGTTAAAAGAGAAACACTATCATGACGGATAAATTGACCTCCCTTCGTCAGTTCACCACTGTCGTAGCTGACACCGGAGATATCGCGGCAATGAAGCTGTACCAGCCGCAGGATGCCACAACTAACCCTTCTCTGATCCTTAACGCCGCACAGATCCCTGAGTATCGCAAACTGATTGACGAGGCTGTGACCTGGGCTAAAGCTCAGAGCAACGACCGCGCGCAGCAGGTTGTGGACGCTACTGATAAACTGGCCGTGAACATCGGTCTGGAGATCCTGAAACTGGTTCCGGGCCGTATCTCTACCGAAGTGGACGCGCGTCTCTCCTACGACACCGAAGCGTCTATCGCGAAAGCAAAACGTCTGATCAAACTGTACAACGATGCGGGCATCAGCAACGATCGTATCCTGATCAAACTGGCTTCTACCTGGCAGGGTATCCGCGCGGCAGAGCAGCTGGAAAAAGAGGGTATCAACTGTAACCTGACCCTGCTGTTCTCCTTCGCACAGGCGCGTGCATGTGCAGAAGCTGGCGTATACCTGATTTCTCCGTTCGTGGGCCGTATTCTGGACTGGTACAAAGCCAACACCAATAAGAAAGAGTACGCACCGGCTGAAGATCCAGGCGTGATTTCTGTGACTGAAATCTACGAATACTACAAACAGCATGGCTATGAGACTGTGGTTATGGGCGCAAGCTTCCGTAACGTCGGTGAAATCATCGAGCTGGCTGGCTGTGACCGCCTGACCATCGCGCCAGCGCTGCTGAAAGAGCTGGCAGAAAGCGAAGGTACTCTGGAGCGTAAACTGTCCTACACCGGTGAAGTGAAAGCACGCCCAGAGCGCATCACTGAATCCGAGTTCCTGTGGCAGCACAACCAGGATCCAATGGCCGTAGACAAACTGGCGGACGGTATCCGTAAGTTTGCTGTTGACCAGGAAAAACTGGAAAAAATGATCGGCGACCTGCTGTAATCATTCCGCGTGACCGGGCTCCCGGTCACGCGACTGCTTTCGTACCCTGTCTGAATTTCCTCTCTGCGTGTATCATTCCCTTTAATCAGTACTCTTTGAATGGAATGGATATGAATACCTTACGCATCGGCTTAGTGTCGATTTCTGACCGCGCCTCCAGCGGTGTTTACCAGGATAAAGGCATCCCCGCTCTGGAAGCGTGGCTGGCCAGTGCACTGACTACCCCGTTTGAGATCCAGACTCGCCTGATTCCCGACGAACAGCCGATTATCGAGCAGACCCTGTGTGAGCTGGTGGATGAGATGAGCTGTCACCTGGTGTTAACCACCGGCGGAACCGGGCCCGCGCGCCGTGATGTGACGCCGGACGCGACGTTGGCGATTGCCGATCGTGAAATGCCGGGCTTCGGCGAACAGATGCGCCAGATCAGTCTACACTTTGTCCCGACAGCCATTCTTTCCCGCCAGGTAGGGGTGATCCGCAAGCAGGCGTTGATTCTGAACCTGCCGGGCCAGCCGAAGTCGATCAAAGAGACGCTGGAAGGGCTAAAAGCGGAAGACGGCAGCGTCATCGTTCACGGCATCTTTGCAAGTGTACCGTATTGTATACAGCTGCTTGATGGCCCGTATGTCGAAACCGATGAGAAAGTGGTAGCAGCTTTTCGTCCTAAAAACGCGCGTCGCGAAACAATCTCCTGAAATTAATCAATATGTGACATAAGCTGAAGCGGCGATAGCGTGGTAACGGTTTTACGGTATAGTAATTTTTTCTTTACGATTGCTGTAAAAATAAATCCACAATACACGCATAATGGTTCGCTATGTCACATAACACCCGACCTCTGAATCGACAGGACTACAAAACCCTCACGCTCGCGGCCTTAGGCGGTGCGCTGGAGTTTTACGATTTCATTATCTTCGTCTTCTTCGCTGCCGTAGTGGGGGAGCTCTTCTTCCCGGCAGATATACCGGAGTGGCTGCGTCAGGTGCAAACCTTCGGCATTTTTGCTGCCGGGTATCTGGCGCGTCCGCTGGGCGGCATTATCATGGCCCACTTTGGCGATCTGGTCGGGCGTAAAAAGATGTTTACCCTCAGCATCCTGCTGATGGCGGTCCCCACGCTGGCCATTGGTCTGCTGCCCACCTATGCCTCGATGGGCATTCTCGCGCCGCTGCTGCTGTTGCTGATGCGCGTGCTTCAGGGCGCGGCGATTGGCGGTGAAGTGCCGGGCGCGTGGGTGTTTGTCGCAGAGCATGTTCCGGCGCGCCGGATTGGTATCGCCTGTGGAACCTTAACCGCGGGGCTGACGGTCGGGATCCTGCTCGGCTCGGTGGTCGCCACCATTGTGAATACCAGCATGACGCAGCAGGCCGTACACGACTGGGGCTGGCGTATTCCGTTCCTGCTGGGTGGGGCGTTTGGCCTGGTGGCGATGTACCTGCGCCGCTGGCTGCAGGAGACACCGATTTTCCTCGAAATGCAGCAGCGTAAAGCGCTGGCGCAGGAGCTGCCGGTGAAGGCGGTTGTGGTACGTCATAAAAAGGCGGTGGTGGTGTCGATGCTGCTCACCTGGCTACTCTCGGCCGGGATTGTGGTGGTGATATTGATGTCTCCGGTGTGGCTGCAAAAGCAGTACGGTTTCGCCCCAGCCGTGACGCTACAGGCAAACAGTATTGCGACAATCATGCTCTGCTTTGGCTGTCTGGCCGCCGGGCTGGCGGCAGATCGTTTCGGGGCCAGCGTTACCTTTATTGTCGGCAGCCTGTTACTGGCCGCTTCAAGCTGGGCGTTTTACCATCTGGCTGGCAGCCATCCTGAACAGTTGTTCCTGCTGTACGGCGTGGTAGGGCTGTGCGTGGGCGTTGTCGGGGCGGTGCCTTACGTCATGGTGCGCGCGTTCCCGCCGGAGGTTCGCTTCACCGGGATCTCATTTTCCTACAACGTGTCGTATGCCATTTTCGGTGGGCTGACGCCGATTGCGGTGACGGTCCTGATGAGCGTCTCTCCCATGGCTCCGGCCTGGTACGTGCTGGCGCTGTCGGTGATGGGGCTGGTATTGGGATTTTGGCTTCGTCAGGCGGGGGGATGTCGTGCCCGCGAGGCGGGCACGACAGAGGGATCAGTGTTTTTCACCAATCGGTAGCACGGTGCGGTCAAACTGCTCGTTCAGCACTTCACCCATTGCCAGGTAGATAGCGCTTGCGCCGCAAACCAGACCAATCCAGCCGGCAACGTGAACGATGCCTTCGTTATCCACCAGGTGACCGATTGCCAGCAGGGCAAACAGCACGGTCAGGCTCAGGAAGACGAACTGCAGCATGCGGTTGCCTTTCAGGGTACCGAAGAACATGAACAGGGTGAAGACGCCCCACAGGCCCAGGTAGACGCCCAGGAAGTGGGCGTTTGCCGCGTCTGCCATGCCCATTTTAGGCAGCAGCAGAATGGCGACCAGGGTCAGCCAGAAAGAACCGTAAGAGGTGAAGGCGGTTAAGCCGAAGGTATTGCCTTTCTTATATTCCAGCAGGCCCGCAAAGATTTGCGCGATACCGCCATAAAAAATGCCCATCGCCAGGATGATGCCATCCATCGGGAACATCCCGATATTGTGCAGGTTCAGCAGAATAGTGGTCATGCCAAAACCCATCAGGCCCAGCGGAGCCGGATTAGCCAACTTAGTGTTGCCCATAAGTCCTCAAAAAAATCATCATTAATATGGTGAAATGGTTAAACCCGCGTCAGTTCTCCCTGACGGGGCGCGGCATCATAATGGGCGCAATCGATGACGTCTATGATCTCATCAGGGTGAAATTAAAATTTTTTTTATGCTTGCCCCTTGATGGATGCCGTCGCGACCCCATCTTGTAGTCAACCGCAGTGTGTGGACCTGAAAAAAATCAAATCTGGGCAGTTGAAAAAGCACGTTCTGCCCTTATTACAGGTACACAACCACATGTTGACTGAATTTTTAGTGGAGACGTTTAGATGGGTAAAATTATTGGTATCGACCTGGGTACTACCAACTCTTGTGTAGCGATTATGGATGGCACTACTGCACGCGTGCTGGAGAACGCCGAAGGCGATCGCACCACGCCTTCTATCATTGCCTATACCCAGGATGGTGAAACTCTGGTTGGTCAGCCGGCTAAACGTCAGGCAGTGACAAACCCGCAAAACACCCTGTTTGCGATTAAACGCCTGATTGGCCGCCGCTTCCAGGACGAAGAAGTTCAGCGTGACGTTTCTATCATGCCATACAAAATTGTTGCCGCAGACAATGGCGACGCATGGCTGGATGTGAAAGGCACCAAAACTGCACCGCCGCAGATCTCTGCTGAAGTGCTGAAAAAAATGAAGAAAACGGCTGAAGATTACCTGGGTGAACCGGTAACTGAAGCGGTTATCACCGTACCGGCTTACTTCAACGATGCGCAACGTCAGGCCACCAAAGATGCTGGCCGTATCGCCGGTCTGGAAGTCAAACGTATCATCAACGAACCGACCGCGGCCGCGCTGGCGTACGGTCTGGATAAAGAAGTGGGCAACCGTACTATCGCGGTTTACGACCTCGGTGGTGGTACTTTCGATATCTCTATTATCGAAATCGACGAAGTGGATGGCGAAAAAACCTTCGAAGTACTGGCGACCAACGGTGACACCCACCTGGGCGGCGAGGACTTCGATACCCGTCTGATCAACTACCTCGTTGATGAATTTAAGAAAGATCAGGGCATTGACCTGCGTAACGACCCGCTGGCGATGCAGCGTCTGAAAGAAGCCGCTGAGAAAGCGAAGATTGAACTGTCTTCTGCTCAGCAGACCGACGTTAACCTGCCGTACATCACTGCAGATGCGACCGGTCCGAAACATATGAACATCAAAGTGACTCGCGCGAAACTGGAAAGCCTGGTAGAAGACCTGGTTAACCGTTCCATCGAGCCGCTGAAAGTAGCCCTGCAGGATGCCGGTCTGTCCGTTTCCGATATCAACGACGTGATCCTCGTTGGTGGTCAGACTCGTATGCCGATGGTGCAGAAGAAAGTGGCCGAGTTCTTTGGTAAAGAACCGCGTAAAGACGTTAACCCGGATGAAGCCGTGGCGATCGGTGCTGCCGTTCAGGGCGGTGTACTGACTGGTGATGTGAAAGACGTTCTGCTGCTCGACGTGACCCCGCTGTCGCTGGGTATCGAAACCATGGGCGGCGTGATGACTGCGCTGATCAGCAAAAACACCACCATCCCGACCAAGCACAGCCAGGTGTTCTCTACCGCTGAAGACAACCAGTCTGCGGTAACCATCCATGTGCTGCAGGGTGAGCGTAAGCGTGCGGCGGATAACAAATCTCTGGGTCAGTTCAACCTGGACGGTATTAACCCGGCACCGCGCGGCATGCCACAGATCGAAGTCACCTTCGACATCGATGCTGACGGTATCCTGCACGTGTCTGCGAAAGACAAAAACAGCGGTAAAGAGCAGAAGATCACCATCAAGGCATCTTCTGGTCTGAACGAAGCGGAAATCGAAAAAATGGTTCGCGATGCCGAAGCTAACGCGGAATCCGACCGTAAGTTCGAAGAGCTGGTTCAGACCCGTAACCAGGGTGACCATCTGCTGCACAGCACCCGTAAGCAGGTTGAAGAAGCAGGCGATAAACTGCCAGCGGAAGACAAGACTGCTATCGAAGCTGCACTGAGTGCGCTGGAATCCTCACTGAAAGGTGAAGATAAAGCGGACATCGAAGCGAAGATGCAGGAACTGGCACAGGCTTCTCAGAAGCTAATGGAAATCGCTCAGCAGCAGCACGCTCAACAGCAGGCGGGCGCTGACGCTTCGGCGAACAATGCGAAAGACGACGACGTTGTCGACGCTGAGTTCGAAGAAGTTAAAGATAAAAAATAATCGCCCTGATGCAGGGTAATTAATCGGCACGGGCGTAGGAGAACTCTCCACGCCCGTGCTCGCATGTTAAGGGGCTTAAAAAAACCAATGGCAAAGCAAGACTATTACGAGATTTTAGGCGTTCCGAAAACTGCGGAAGAGCGTGAAATCAAAAAGGCGTATAAGCGCCTGGCCATGAAATTCCACCCGGACCGTAATCAGGGTGACAAAGAGGCTGAAGCCAAATTTAAAGAGATCAAAGAAGCCTATGAAGTCCTGACCGATGCACAAAAACGTGCGGCCTATGACCAGTACGGTCACGCAGCCTTTGAACAGGGCGGCATGGGCGGCGGTGGATTCGGTGGCGGCGGCTTTGGCGGCGGCGCTGACTTCAGCGATATCTTTGGCGATGTGTTTGGCGACATCTTCGGCGGCGGTCGTGGTCGTCAGCGCGCGGCGCGCGGCGCGGATCTGCGCTACAACATGGATCTGACGCTGGAAGAGGCCGTTCGCGGCGTCACCAAAGAGATCCGTATTCCGACGCTGGAAGAGTGTGACGTCTGCCATGGCAGCGGTGCGAAAGCGGGTACGCAGCCGCAGACCTGTCCAACCTGTCACGGTTCCGGCCAGGTGCAGATGCGTCAGGGCTTTTTCGCGGTACAGCAGGCCTGTCCGCACTGTCATGGTCGCGGTACGCTGATTAAAGATCCGTGCACCAAGTGCCACGGCCACGGTCGCGTTGAGAAAACCAAGACCCTGTCCGTTAAGATCCCAGCTGGCGTCGATACGGGCGACCGCATCCGTCTGGCGGGCGAAGGTGAAGCAGGTGAACACGGCGCACCGGCAGGCGATCTGTACGTTCAGGTGCAGGTGAAACAGCACGCGATTTTCGAGCGTGAAGGGAACAACCTGTACTGTGAAGTGCCGATCAACTTCGCGATGGCGGCACTCGGTGGCGAAATCGAAGTACCGACGCTGGATGGTCGCGTCAATCTGAAGATCCCGGGCGAGACCCAGACCGGTAAGCTATTCCGCATGCGCGGTAAAGGCGTTAAATCCGTTCGTGGTGGTGCACAGGGCGATCTGCTGTGCCGCGTCGTCGTGGAAACGCCGGTTGGCCTGAACGACAAGCAGAAACAGCTGCTGAAAGAGTTGCAGGAGAGCTTCGGTGGCCCGACGGGCGAGAAAAACAGCCCGCGCTCCAAAAGCTTCTTCGATGGTGTCAAAAAATTCTTCGATGATTTGACCCGCTAATCGACTAGCTGGTTTTCATCCGCAAAAGCCCGGAAGCGATTCCGGGCTTTTTCTTTTTATCGGTATTGCTCGGTTAAACTGAACCTATACTCAATATTAATCTGTTTTTGCCGAGCTATCTGGCTTGGTATTATGGTTTTATCGAGGTATTGTTGTAAAAGAGAGAACTAAAGTGAAATTACTACACCGTTTCTTTAGCAGTGAGGCATCCGGCGGCGTGATCCTGATTATGGCTGCTGCGGCCGCGATGGTACTGGCCAACGTCGGAATGACCCGCGATCTGTATCATGCTTTTCTGGAAACGCCCGTTGAACTGAAGGTCGGGGCGCTGGAAATCAACAAGAACATGCTGCTGTGGATCAACGATGCGCTGATGGCGGTGTTCTTCCTGCTTGTGGGGCTTGAGGTTAAGCGCGAGCTGGTGCTGGGTTCGCTTGCCAGCCGCCAGCGTGCGGCGTTCCCGGTCATTGCTGCGCTCGGCGGGATGGTGGTGCCGGCGCTGCTCTTTCTGGCGTTCACCTGGCAGGATCCGATCGCACGTCACGGCTGGGCAATCCCGGCTGCGACGGATATCGCTTTTGCGCTCGGGGTGCTGGCCTTGCTGGGAAGCCGCGTGCCGGTAGCCCTGAAAATCTTCCTGATGGCGCTGGCGATTATTGATGACCTTGGCGCCATTGTGATTATCGCGCTGTTCTACACCAGCGATCTGTCGATCCTGTCTCTGAGCGTGGCTGCCGGGGCGATTGCGGTGCTGGCGCTGCTGAACATCTTTAATGTGCGCCGCATCGGTATCTACATCCTCGTGGGGATGGTGCTGTGGACGGCGGTGCTGAAATCAGGCGTGCATGCCACGCTGGCTGGGGTGATCGTCGGCTTCTTCGTGCCGCTGAAGCCGCAGGACGGCAAGTCGCCTGCCAAACAGCTGGAGCATGTGCTGCACCCGTGGGTCGCCTTTATGATCCTGCCGCTGTTTGCGTTTGCCAACGCGGGCGTTTCCCTCGGCGGGGTGACGCTGGACGGGCTAACGTCCGTGCTGCCGCTGGGCATTATTGCCGGGCTGTTTATCGGTAAGCCGCTGGGTATTAGTCTTTTCTGCTGGCTGGCGACGAAACTGAAGCTGGCGTCATTGCCGCACGGCACCACGTTTAAGCAGATTATGGCCGTCGGCGTGCTGTGTGGTATCGGGTTTACGATGTCGATCTTTATCTCGACGCTGGCGTTTGGCGCGCATGCGCCTGAGCTGATCGTCTGGGCGAAACTCGGCATTCTTATCGGGTCATTACTGGCCGCGGTAATCGGTTATACCTTGCTGAAGGTAAAATTGTCCGGACAGGCCGTCCAGGCATAACGGAACACCGGGAGGAGGCGAGCCTTCTCCCGATACACACTCAGGGAGAGAAGACGCGATGTCTCATTTGAATTACAACCATCTTTACTACTTCTGGCACGTCTATAAACAGGGATCGGTGGTCGGGGCAGCAGAGGCGCTCTACCTGACGCCGCAAACTATCACCGGGCAAATTAAGGCGCTGGAAGAGCGTTTGCAGGGCAAGCTGTTCAAGCGTAAGGGGCGCGGGATTGAACCCAGCGAACTGGGTGAACTGGTTTTCCGCTACGCGGACAAGATGTTCACCCTGAGCCAGGAGATGCTGGATATCGTTAACTATCGCAAAGAGTCGAACCTGCTCTTTGATGTTGGCGTGGCGGATGCGCTGTCCAAACGGCTGGTGAGCGGCGTGCTGGACGCGGCGGTGGTTGAAGATGAACAAATTCATCTTCGCTGCTTTGAATCCACTCACGAAATGCTGCTGGAACAGCTAAGCCAGCACAAGCTGGACATGATTATCTCGGACTGCCCGATTGACTCCACGCAGCAGGAAGGCCTGTTCTCGGTGAAGATTGGTGAATGCGGCGTGAGCTTCTGGTGCATTAATCCGCCGCCGGAGAAACCCTTCCCGGCCTGCCTGGAAGAACGTCGCCTGCTGGTGCCGGGAAGGCGTTCCATGCTCGGACGCAAGCTGCTGAACTGGTTTAATTCCCAGGGGCTGAAGGTGGAAATCCTCGGTGAGTTTGACGATGCGGCGCTGATGAAAGCCTTTGGTGAAGCGCATAACGCCATCTTTGTTGCGCCGACGCTCTACGCGCACGATCTCTATTCGGATGACAAGATTACGGAGATAGGCAGAGTGGATAACGTGATGGAGGAGTATCACGCCATATTTGCCGAAAGAATGATTCAGCACCCTGCGGTGCAGCGAATCTGTAACCGTGACTACTCGGCGCTGTTTACGCCACCGGTAATCTGAAGACATAAAAAAACCCGCGTTAAGCGGGTTCTTTTAAAACAAGCAACAACAAGCGGCGATTAAGCCAGTTTGTTGATCTGCGCGGTCAGGTTTGCTTTATGACGCGCTGCTTTGTTTTTGTGGATCAGACCTTTAGCAGCCTGACGATCCACGATTGGTTGCATTTCGTTAAATGCGTTCTGCGCAGCAGCTTTGTCGCCAGCTTCGATAGCTGCGTATACTTTCTTGATGAAGGTACGCATCATAGAGCGACGGCTTGCGTTGTGCTTACGAGCCTTCTCAGACTGTACGGCACGTTTCTTAGCTGATTTGATATTAGCCAAGGTCCAACTCCCAAATATGATCTATGTGGACAATTCAAAGGCCGAGGAATATGCCCTCTATACCTTCTTTTGTCAATGGATTTGTGCAAATAAGCGCCGTTAATGTGGCGACGCTACGTTACGTAGTGATGGCGCAGGATTCTACCAGCTTGTTGTTCGTGAATACAGCTTTTCGGCATAAAAATCGCAGTTCGCGAGCAGATTTTTTCGCTGCGAAAGGTCAGCCTGATGAAATCATTACGGCTTTCTGTTTTGCACGAACAATCGCCGGTTAACCTTAACCGCTGTACAAGGTATACTTTGGCGATTTTCACTGTTTTGAGCCAGACATGAAGCTGATACGCGGCATACATAATCTCAGTCAGGCCCCGCACGGGTGCGTGCTGACCATTGGCAATTTTGACGGCGTGCATCGTGGGCATCAGGCGCTGCTGCAGCGATTGCGCGAAGAGGGCCGCCAGCGCGGTTTACCGGTGGTGGTGATGATTTTCGAACCCCAGCCGCTCGAGCTTTTTGCCGCCGATAAAGCCCCGGCGCGGTTGACCCGCCTGCGTGAAAAGCTGAGCTATCTGGCTGAAAGCGGGGTCGACTATGTGCTGTGCGTTCGCTTCGACCGCCGGTTCGCCGCGCTGACGGCGCAGGATTTTATCAGTGAACTGCTGGTGCGCCGCCTGGGCGTGCAGTTCCTTGCCGTCGGTGACGATTTCCGCTTTGGCGCTGGTCGCCAGGGGGATTTCTTGTTATTACAAAAGGCGGGGGCGGAATACGGCTTCGACGTCACCAGCACCCAAACCTTCTGCGAAGGCGGGGTACGGATCAGCAGCACGGCGGTGCGTCAGGCGCTGGCCGATGACGATCTTCTTCTTGCGGAGACGCTGCTCGGCCATCCGTTTAGCATTTCCGGACGCGTCGTGCATGGCGACGAACTGGGCCGTACCATAGGTTTTCCGACGGCGAACTTACCGCTGCGTCGTCAGGTTTCCCCGGTTAAAGGGGTCTATGCGGTAGAAGTGACAGGTCTGGGCGACAAACCGATCGCCGGTGTCGCCAATATTGGCACCCGTCCAACGGTAGCGGGCGTGCGTCAGCAGCTCGAAGTGCATCTGTTGGACGTTGTAATGGACCTCTACGGTCGCCATATCAATGTAGTACTGCGTAAAAAGATACGTAATGAGCAGCGGTTTGCGTCGCTGGACGAGCTGAAGGCGCAAATCGCACGTGATGAGTTAACGGCCCGCGAATTATTTGGGCTGACCAGCCAGGCCTGAGCCACTGGTGTTTATCAAACCGAAATACGGAACCGAGAATCTGATGAGTGACTATAAATCGACCCTGAATTTGCCGGAAACAGGGTTCCCTATGCGTGGCGACCTCGCCAAACGCGAACCGGGAATGCTGGCGCGTTGGACCGATGATGACCTGTACGGCATCATTCGTGCAGCCAAAAAAGGCAAAAAAACCTTCATTCTGCATGATGGCCCTCCTTATGCGAATGGCAGCATTCATATTGGTCACTCGGTAAACAAGATTCTGAAAGACATTATCGTTAAGTCCAAAGGACTGACGGGCTATGACTCGCCTTACGTTCCGGGCTGGGACTGCCACGGTCTGCCGATCGAGCTGAAAGTAGAGCAGGAATACGGCAAGCCGGGTGAGAAGTTCACCGCAGCAGAATTCCGCGCCAAGTGCCGCGAATATGCCGCCGAGCAGATCGACGGCCAGCGTAAAGACTTTATTCGCCTCGGCGTGCTGGGCGACTGGTCGCATCCGTACCTGACCATGGACTTCAAAACCGAAGCCAATATCATTCGCGCGCTGGGCAAAATCATCGGCAACGGCCATCTGCATAAAGGCGCCAAGCCGGTGCACTGGTGCGTAGACTGCCGTTCCGCGCTGGCGGAAGCGGAAGTGGAGTATTACGACAAGACTTCCCCATCCATCGACGTGGCGTTCCACGCGGTAGATAAAGCCGCGGTGCTGGCGAAATTCGGCGTCGCCGACGTCAACGGCCCGGTGTCGCTGGTTATCTGGACCACCACTCCGTGGACCCTGCCGGCTAACCGTGCCATCTCCCTGTCGCCGGAGTTCGACTATGCGCTGGTGCAGGTTGACGGTCAGGCGCTGATCCTGGCGAAAGACCTGGTCGAGAGCGTGATGAAGCGCGTTGGCGCGGCCGATTACACCATCCTGGCGGCGGTGAACGGCGCCGAGCTTGAACTGATGCGTTTCCAGCATCCGTTCCTGGATTTCGACGTGCCGGCGATCCTTGGCGACCACGTGACGCTGGATGCCGGTACCGGCGCGGTGCATACCGCCGGCGGCCACGGTCCGGACGACTACACGATCAGCCAGAAATACGGTCTGGAAATCGCTAACCCGGTTGGCCCGGACGGAGCTTATCTGCCAGGCACCTATCCGTCCCTGGACGGTATCAACGTCTTCAAAGCCAACGATATCATCGTTGAGATGCTGCGTGAGCGCGGCGCGCTGCTGCATGTGGAAAAAATGCAGCACAGCTATCCGTGCTGCTGGCGCCACAAGTCGCCGATCATCTTCCGCGCCACCCCGCAGTGGTTCGTGAGCATGGATCAGAAAGGTCTGCGCGCGCAGTCGCTGAAAGAGATCAAAGGCGTGCAGTGGATCCCGGACTGGGGCCAGGCGCGTATCGAATCGATGGTCGCCAACCGTCCTGACTGGTGTATCTCCCGTCAGCGTACCTGGGGCGTGCCGATGTCGCTGTTCGTGCATAAAGAAACCCACGAACTGCACCCGCGTACCCTTGAGTTGATGGAAGAAGTCGCGAAGCGTGTTGAAGTCGACGGCATCCAGGCGTGGTGGGATCTCGATTCCCGCGACATCCTTGGCGATGACGCTGACAGCTACGAGAAAGTGCCGGATACCCTCGACGTCTGGTTTGACTCCGGATCGACCCACTCTTCCGTGGTTGACGTGCGTCCGGAATTCGCCGGTCACGCCGCCGATATGTATCTGGAAGGCTCCGACCAGCATCGTGGCTGGTTCATGTCCTCGCTGATGATTTCCACGGCGATGAAAGGCAAAGCGCCATATCGTCAGGTACTGACCCACGGCTTCACCGTCGATGGTCAGGGGCGCAAAATGTCCAAGTCTATCGGCAACACCGTTAGCCCGCAGGACGTGATGAACAAGTTGGGCGCCGACATCCTGCGACTGTGGGTGGCTTCCACCGACTACACCGGCGAAATGGCGGTCTCTGACGAGATCCTCAAACGCGCCGCGGACAGCTATCGTCGTATCCGTAACACCGCGCGCTTCCTGCTGGCGAACCTGAACGGTTTCGATCCGGCAAAAGACATGGTCAAACCGGAAGAGATGGTGGTGCTGGATCGCTGGGCGGTCGGCTGCGCGCAGGCGGCACAGGAAGATATCCTGAAAGCCTACGAATCCTACGACTTCCACGAAGTGGTGCAGCGCCTGATGCGCTTCTGCTCCATTGAGATGGGCTCGTTCTACCTCGACATCATCAAAGACCGCCAGTACACCGCTAAGGCGGACAGCGTGGCGCGTCGCAGCTGCCAGACCGCGCTGTTCCACATCGTGGAAGCGCTGGTGCGCTGGATGGCGCCGATCATGTCCTTCACTGCGGACGAAATCTGGGGTTACCTGCCGGGCGAGCGTGAGAAATACGTCTTTACCGGCGAATGGTATCAGGGTCTCTTCGGCCTGGCCGACGACGAAGCGATGAATGACGGCTTCTGGGATGAGCTGCTGAAAGTCCGTGGCGAAGTCAACAAAGTGATCGAGCAGGCGCGTGCGGATAAGAAAGTCGGTGGTTCGCTGGAAGCTGCGGTGACGCTGTATGCTGATGCCGACCTGGCCGCTAAGCTCAACGCACTGGGGGATGAATTGCGATTTGTCCTGTTGACCTCCGGGGCGAACGTCGCAGATTATGCGAGCGCATCTGCTGATGCGCAGCAGAGCGAACTGCTCAAAGGGCTGAAAGTCGCATTGAGTAAAGCTGAAGGTGAGAAATGCCCGCGCTGCTGGCATTACACCACCGATATCGGCAAGGTGGCGGAACACGCGGAAATCTGCGGACGCTGTGTGAGCAACGTCGCCGGTGACGGCGAGCAACGTAAATTCGCCTGATGAGTAAATCGATCTGTTCAACGGGGCTACGCTGGCTGTGGGTGGTCGTAGCCGTGCTGATTATCGATCTGGGCAGCAAATTCCTGATCCTCCAGAACTTCGCTCTGGGGGAGACGGTTCCGCTGTTCCCGTCGCTTAATCTGCATTATGCCCGCAACTATGGCGCGGCCTTTAGCTTCCTCGCCGACAGCGGCGGCTGGCAGCGCTGGTTCTTTTCCGGGATCGCAATCGGCATTTGCGTGGTGCTGACGGTGCTGATGTACCGTTCGAAGGCGACGCAAAAGCTGAACAATATTGCCTACGCCCTGATTATTGGCGGCGCGCTGGGCAACTTGTTCGATCGCCTGTGGCACGGCTTTGTGGTCGATATGATCGACTTCTACGTCGGCGACTGGCACTTCGCGACCTTTAACCTCGCTGATAGCGCCATTTGCATCGGTGCGGCGTTAATCGTGCTGGAAGGCTTCTTGCCTAAACCGGCCGCGAAAGAGCAGGCGTAAGCATCAATGCCGGGTGGCGCTACGCTTACCCGGCCTACCGAATATGCCGACACTTGTAGGCCGGGTAAGCGCAGCGCCACCCGGCACACAGGCGAGACAACATTAAAGAGCATTGTGTATGTCTAAATCCGTACAGAGCAACAGCGCGGTTCTCGTTCACTTTACGCTGAAGCTGGATGACGGCTCCACGGCCGAATCCACCCGCAACAACGGCAAACCGGCCCTGTTTCGTCTTGGCGATACCTCCCTGTCTGAAGGTCTTGAGCAGCAGCTTCTCGGTCTGAAAGAGGGTGAGAAAAAAGCCTTTTCGCTGGAGCCGGATGCCGCGTTTGGCGTGCCAAGCCCGGATCTGATCCAGTACTTCTCCCGTCGTGAGTTTATGGACGCGGGTGAACCGGAGATCGGGGCAATTATGCTCTTTACCGCTATGGACGGCAGCGAAATGCCTGGCGTGATCCGCGAAATCAACGGCGACTCGATTACTGTTGACTTCAACCATCCGCTTGCCGGGCGTACCGTTCATTTTGATGTTGAAGTGCTGGAAATCGATCCGGCACTGGAGGCCTGAAATGCAGATCCTGTTGGCTAACCCGCGCGGCTTCTGCGCCGGTGTAGACCGCGCTATCAGCATTGTTGAAAACGCGCTGGAGATTTACGGCGCGCCGATTTATGTACGTCACGAAGTGGTGCATAACCGCTACGTGGTCGACAGCCTGCGCGAACGCGGTGCCATCTTTATCGAGCAGATCAGCGAAGTGCCGGACGGTGCGATCCTGATTTTCTCCGCGCACGGCGTCTCTCAGGCGGTCCGTAACGAAGCCAAAAGCCGCGATCTGACCGTCTTCGATGCCACCTGCCCATTGGTGACCAAGGTGCATATGGAAGTGGCGCGCGCCAGCCGCCGTGGTGAAGAGTCGATCCTGATTGGCCATGCCGGCCACCCGGAAGTCGAGGGCACCATGGGCCAGTACAGCAACCCTGAAGGGGGAATGTACCTGGTGGAGTCGCCGGAAGATGTCTTTACGCTGAACGTGAAAAACGAAGCGCGTCTGTCGTTTATGACCCAGACGACGCTCTCCGTCGACGATACCTCAGACGTGATTGACGCCCTGCGTCAGCGCTTCCCGAAAATCGTCGGGCCGCGCAAGGACGACATCTGCTACGCCACCACCAATCGTCAGGAAGCAGTGCGCGCGCTGGCTGAACAGGCGGACGTGGTGCTGGTGGTCGGCTCTAAGAACTCCTCCAACTCTAACCGTCTGGCTGAACTTGCACAGCGAATGGGGAAGGCGGCGTTCCTGATCGACGATGCCACGGATATTCAGGAAGCGTGGGTTAAAGACGCGGCCTGCGTAGGCGTAACGGCCGGGGCATCCGCGCCCGATATTCTGGTACAGAACGTCATTTCCCGTCTGCAGGAGCTTGGCGGCGGCGAAGCGGTGCCACTGGAAGGACGCGAAGAGAACATTGTGTTCGAAGTGCCGAAAGAGCTGAGAATCGATGCCCGCGAAGTCGAATAGTCCCTTTTCTGATGAAAGGCCAGCACCTCCTGTGCTGGCCTTTTTTTTACCCGTTACTTTATCGTGACGACAAAATCATGTCTTTTACTGATATTTAAGTCGGTTTCACGTTAAATTCTAATTATCGGTGTTTTCAGTTGGCAGTGCTCAGAAAGGCTGGTTAATCTGAAAACGGTTTACATCATTTTAACGTAAGAGAATAACTATGCATGATGCACAGATCCGTGTCGCCATTGCGGGCGCGGGTGGACGTATGGGCCGTCAGCTTATTCAGGCGGCACTTCAGATGGATGGCGTAGCACTTGGCGCGGCGCTGGAGCGTGACGGTTCATCGCTTCTGGGGACCGATGCTGGCGAGCTGGCGGGCGCGGGAAAGACCGGCGTCACCGTACAAAGCAGCCTGGACGCGGTTAAAGATGACTTCGATGTGTTCATCGATTTTACCCGTCCTGAAGGGACGCTCACGCATCTGGCGTTTTGCCGTCAGCACGGCAAGGGGATGGTGATCGGCACCACCGGTTTTGACGATGCGGGCAAGCAGGCTATCCAGGATGCATCCAAAGAGATTGCGATTGTCTTCGCCGCAAACTTTAGCGTGGGGGTTAACGTCATGCTGAAGCTGCTGGAGAAGGCGGCGAAGGTGATGGGCAACTACACCGATATTGAGATTGTCGAAGCTCACCACCGCTATAAGGTTGATGCACCATCAGGCACGGCGCTGGCAATGGGCGAAGCGATTGCTCATGCACTTGATAAAGATTTAAAAGACTGCGCTGTCTATGCCCGCGAAGGCCACACCGGGGAGCGCGTGCCGGGCACCATTGGTTTCGCAACCGTCCGGGCGGGTGACATCGTCGGCGAACATACCGCGATGTTCGCCGATATTGGCGAACGCGTCGAAATTACGCATAAAGCGTCCAGCCGAATGACGTTTGCCAATGGTGCCGTTCGGTCCGCCTTGTGGCTGAAAGAGAAGCAAAGCGGTCTTTTTGATATGAGAGATGTGCTTGATCTCAACAATCTTTAAGCATTATTACCCATCGTGATGTGGTTATTGCAGTCGTAATTCTTTGATTGCATAGGGCAATAATTTATTGCCCTTTTATTTTATCTGTTTCGCGCTCATTTTGTTCCTTTGACCTTGAAAGTATAGCTATTCCCCTTGATTCTCGTTACCGGAATGTAAATTTTGACCATTTGGTCCACTTTTTGATGCTGCGTCGACTCATTTTTCATTAAACCCCGTGCGCAAGCGTTTTCTGCAGTGATTTACCTGATCTTTTTGTCGCTTAAGCTTCACTCACCTCGTCAGATACTCAAAAGACTAAACAAAATATCGGTTTTAAGTTGACTTTTACCTACCAAATCTCCAGAATGCCGCCGTTTGCCAAAAATCCGCTGGCAACACATTTGCATTGATCCATGACATGGTTATGAATTAATATGCAAATAAAGTGAGTGAATATTCTCTGGAGGGTGTTTTGATTAAGTCAGCGCTATTGGTTCTGGAAGACGGAACCCAGTTTATCGGTCGGGCCATAGGGGCAACGGGTTCGGCGGTTGGGGAAGTCGTTTTCAATACTTCAATGACCGGTTATCAAGAAATCCT
>OGSF01000079.1_pt1 | contig 56540 bp, 75 predicted proteins | sample 1573811 | NCBI WGS metagenome assembly OGSF01 (sample SAMN03295835, study PRJEB24534) | human gut metagenome | isolation source: fecal sample 3 from infant 5 | host: Homo sapiens | place: USA: Pittsburgh, PA | collected 2014-07 | reverse complement strand
TAACTGTTACCCATGTATCCGGTCTAAAGTGTTACCCATGTTTCCGGTTCATACCCTACGCTTACCGGGCCTACGGGATCGAGTAGGCCGGGTAAGGCGAAGCCGCCACCCGGCGATGGTTAGCTATCAATGTCGGCATCTCTTCGATTGATACTTTGTACAAACCAATCGGCTTCTTTTATTATTACATCGTGGATACTGCGTAGGGCGTTATTCTCAGCCCAATTTTTTTTGTTCTAATGAAAGGTGAATAATGGGCGCACAACTTTGGATGTCTCCTTTAACTGGTTATAGACGTAATGGTACCCGCTTCGAATCCATCAACAGTATTTTTCTTAAAAAAATTTCTGTGAGCCTTATTTGCGAACCGATTCTATGCTGTAAAGGTAGCGATGATGCATCTGATGCGCATTATGCTCTTACGCAAAGAGACTTTGACATTACCGCCGTAGTCAGTGAAAAAGGTGAAATTATAGGTCAGGTTGAAAGAGAAAAACTAAAGCAAGGAAAAGTTTATGATTATATTAGTAGAATAGAAAAAACATCATGCATTGATGATAAAATATCTCTTGTAGAGCTTCTTGAAATTTTAAAAGATGATCTTTTTAAGTATGTTACAAACGATGATAAAATTGTGGCAATAATCACTCGTGCAGACCTGAATAAACCCTTGCCGCGAACGTATTTTTTTGGTGTTATTTCGTTGGTAGAAATGCACCTCAATTTCTGGATAACTTATTATTTTCCAGAAAATCAATGGCAGCAATATGTTAACTCAAAAAGAATGGATGGTGCGCATAGTATTTTCGAGGAAAGAAAAGGTCTCAATGACTCAATATCATTACTGGATTGCATCCAGTTTTGTGATAAGAAATCTATTCTTAGGAACAATAGTGAATTTCTTTCGATATTTAAATTTAGCAGTAAAAGTAAATTTGATAGCTTTATGAAATTCATTGAGAAAATACGTAATGAAATTGCACATAGCCAAAATTCAATCATCTCAGGTCTAGAATGGGAAGATTTTGTACATACATTATCTTTTACAAGAACCTTCCTGACATTGTCCGATGCAAAATTAGAAGAAGACTACCGAAAAAAAGCCGAGAAATTTAAAGATGATATGCTTGTTTCGATCAAAGTATCTTAAAGAAATACTAAGGTTCAAGATGATTTTCTATTATTGTGATTGTTTCTGAATAGGGCCGTTTTAGAAGCTGTATTGCCTCCTGATACGAACGCACGTTGTTATAGCCCATCACCAGCCCGTAGCGTTTGCCCGACCCGCGATACCACTCCGAGAGCGCATTGACCTGCAGCTGCTGTTCCTGCCAGCAGCGCGCGATTTCCCGGTCACGGCTTCCTTTGGTCAGGAACGCCACGATATGCATCCCGCCGTCGTTTTGCTCGGTGAAAAACAGATCGCCATATACCTCCTGCAGGGCGGCAATCATCCAGTCGCGGCGGGTCTGATACAGCGCGCGCATCTTTTTCAGGTGACGGAAAAAATGCCCTTCGTTGAGAAACGCGGTGAGGATCTTTTGCGTCAGCACCGGCTGGCCGCTGGTGGTGATGTCCGCGCAGTCGGTAAAGGCCCCGACGGTGCTGGCGGGCATCACCACGTAGCCCATGCGCAGCGACGGCATAATGGTTTTACTGAAGGAGCCCATAAAAATCACCCGATCGCGCTGGTCGAGGCTTTTCAGCGACGGCAGCACCTTGCGCGTATAGTGAAACTCTCCGTCGTAATCATCTTCGATAATCCACGCCTCGTTCTGGCTGGCCCAGTCGAGCAGCTGCTGCTTGCGCGGCAGCGAGAGCGTGACCGCCAGCGGGCTCTGGTGCGACGGGGTGACGATGGCAAAACGGGCGCCGCGATGGTGGCGGAGCAGGTAGTCCGTGTCGATGCCGCAGCGATCGACCGGCACCGTGTGCAGGCGCGGCACGATCCGCTTGAGCAGCTGCTGGCCCATAAAATAACCCGGATCCTCAAACACCACCTTGTCGCTGCGGCTGGCGAGGGTGTCGAGGATCAGCCGCAGGCTGCCGCTGTAGCCGCTGGTGATCAGCACCTGCTCGGCGGTGCAGGAGAGCCCGCGTGAGATGTTGAGGTAGCGTGCAATGGCCTGGCGCAGCGGATACCAGCCCAGAACGGGCGGGTTGAGCATCTCCTCCTGACGCATGGCCCGCGTCGCCTGGCCCGCCAGCAGCAGCCACTTTTTATACGGGAAGCTGTCGAGGGCGGGGATGCCGGGGCGCAGAAACCCCGCCCGCTCGCGCTGGCTGATGAGCGAGGCCGGAAGCGTACCGGTGGGCTGCTCCGCCGGGGCATGCTTGTCCGGCAGCAGGAGGTCCGGGTTAACCCACGTGCCGCGCGCGCCCTGGCTCACCAGATACCCTTCACCCGTCAGAATGGCATACGCCGTTTCGACGGTTTTACGCGCCACCTTCAGCTCTTCCGCCAGCACGCGGATGGCAGGTACCTTATCGCCCGGCTTCAGCACGCCGCGCATGATATTGTCGCGGTAGCGGGAATAAATCTCGTGATAGCCCGGCCTCATGTCCTACCTCGTTTCATGCTTTTTGTATCTTTTTACTATGTCATGAACGGCGTAGATTTGCCTCATCGCACGGCACATGCCGCACAAAAAGAGGAAAGACCATGAGCACTCGCGTTAACCACCATAAAGCTACACCTGCCCTCGCCAACGCGCTGTCTGCCCTGAGCATGGAGGTGGCAAAAACCTCCATCGATCCGGCGCTGAAGCACCTGATCGACATTCGCGTGTCGCAGCTGAACGGCTGTACGTTCTGTCTGGATATGCACTCAAAAGAGGCGAAAATCGCCGGCGAGCGCGAGCTGCGCCTGTATCATCTGGCGGCCTGGCGCGAGTCCCCGCTGTTCAGCGCCCGTGAAAAAGCGGCGCTGGCGTTCACCGAAGCGCTGACCCAGATTGGCGTTCACGGTGTCAGCGATGCGCTCTACCGCAGCGTGGCGGAACATTTCTCCGACGTGGAGATTTCAGAGCTGAACTTCGCCATCGTGGCGATCAACGCCTGGAACCGTCTGGGGATCACCTCCCGCATGGCGCCGGGCTCGCTGGACGCGGCGTACGGGCTGAATAAGGCTAACCTGGAATAATCCCGCGCTCGCGGATCATCGCCACCAGCGCCCGCAGTCCCGGCGGGACGTGGCGATGGCCAGGGTAGTACAGGCGCAGCCCGGCAAACGGCTGCGCCCAGTCGTTTAAGACGCTCACCAGCTCCCCGCTTTTCAGCTCGTCCTGAATATAGAGTTCCGGTAAAAATCCCACCCCTAACCCCGCTTTTACGGCGCGGATCGAGGCAAAAAGATCGGACGTAGCAAAGCGCGGCGGCACGGCAAGCGCGTACGTTTCACCCCGACGTGCCAGCTCCCAGCGGTAGATCCCGCCGTGGGCCATACGCATGCCGATCCCATGATGTGAAAGCAGATCGTCCGGCGTCTCGGGTATGCCGTGACGGGCGAAATAGTCCGGCGTGGCGGTGACGAGCTGGCGGATCTCACCGGTCAGCGGCACGGCGATCATGTCCTGCGGAACGGACTCTTCGAGGCGGATCCCCGCGTCATAGCCTTCGGCGACGATGTCGATCATCCTCGCTTCGCTCACCGTTTCCACGCGCATTTTCGGGTAGCGGATCATGAAGTCGATCAGCAGCTGGTCCAGAAACAGCGTGCCGATATGGTTCGGCACGTTGAGGCGCAGCGTGCCGGCGGGTTCCCCGGTGTCGCTGTGGATCTCCTCCCCGGCGAGACGGATCTCCTGCAGCGCCGGGCCGATACGCGCCACGTAGCGCTGCCCGGCGTCGGTGAGCGCCACGCTGCGGGTCGTGTGTGGGGGAGTGATCGTTTCTGCATAGGGGGATCAAGTGGAGGAAAACAAGCTGAAGCCTTGAACGGCGCCGGATGCGAGGCGCAATGATGATTTTGCACGGCTCGCCGAAAAATGAGAGTTTATATGAAAAAACGCGGATAATTCTGCACTGCTTTGACACTAGGGTGATCGTTATTAACTGCTTTTTAAGACAGTTTTAAATCACCCTTCCATACCAGACGACTTTTCCTACAATGTCAAAATCAGTAGGAACATTGTCGAGATTGATTGTAAAGGGCTCATACGCTGGATTAGTGCTGCTCACACGTAGCATCGATCCTGGGATGCGTTGAACCCGCTTAACAATAAGCTGCCCATCGATACGCAGAACGTAAATCCCCTCTCGTGGGTCTCTGTCTCCATGATTAACAAGGATAATATCCTTATCATTTAGGACACCTTCCATAGAATCTCCATACACCCCGATAACAGAAAGCATTGATGGATCTGCCTTCAAGTGATTGATGACCCAATATCGGCGGAAACTGACTGTAAACATTGGTGTCTCTTCATCGTTCCATGCACCGTACCCTGCAGCGGCAGAGACATTATAGCGAGGGACAAAAACAAACTCGCTCAAATCCACATCGTTACCTTTAACATCTACTGCCATGTTACTAGGAGGTGTCACTAGTTCTTGTTTATTGCTTTGAACCTCCTGCCCGGTCGATAACCATTCCACACTGACATTACCTGCTTTCGCTAATGCTAAAAGGATTGGCAACGTGGGGAAGCCACCATCCAGCAAGCGGTTTATGCCTGATGGAGACACACCTGCAGCAACCGCAAACGCGTTAGTGCTCTTGAATTTTGCCAACAGCTCTCGCAATCGCTCATGAAAACCATCGCATCCGAGTTGATTTTCCTTACTTGGATGCGTTGATAACTCATTTCCTATCGCATCCAAGTTTGATTTAACTTTCTGATTTTCTTCTTTTTTCACAATAAATACTCTCGTTTAAGTTGGATGACCAACTCGGATGAGTAAATTAATCAGCTCGTCCGAGTTGATTTTCATCTTATTTGCGCTTAGTCTTTGTTCATGATTTCACTAAATGAGCAAAAAAGATGACGCAAAAAAATCCGCAAACACATCAGGATCACGACTGGCATCGAGCTGATATTGTCGCGGCTTTGCACAAACGTGGCTGGTCACTCCGTGGGCTTTCAAAGCATCACGGTTATAAAACCCCTACTGCCCTTAATAACGCTCTGGACAGAAAATGGCCGAAAGGACAGCTAATCATCGCGCAAGCGATTGGTGTCGCGCCACAAATCATCTGGCCTAGTCGTTACCAGAATGATTTTAACGACTCTTTTGTTCATGTACATAAGTAATTTCGAGTAAGGGAATTTTCTTATGAGTATAAAAACTCACTTTAGCGCTGAGGAACTTGCTCAGATGAGTTTGCCAGGGTTGCCTGGTACATCTCGGAATATACGTGAACGAGCTAAAAAAGAGGGGTGGGCGTCTCAAAAGAGGAAAGGCGTCGGTGGCGGTCTCATCTATCCCATTGACAACCTTCCCCACGAAGCTCAGCAGGCAATACGCGAGCAGATGTATCAAAGCATTCTCGGAAACAAACTCGATTCAAACCCAGTCCGTCCGCGCAAAACATCCACTGTCAGACAGCGCGACGAACTGGAACTGATTCGCCAGTGCCCGGCATTGCTTGAGCGTGAAGTGGGCTCGCTGACAGCAAAGCAAAAAGAGATCGCCGATGCCCGCGCCACGCTGGTGATGGAAGTCGAAAAGCTGCGGGATGCAGGTATGTCCCGTACTGCTGCAGTCAGTTTCGTATCAATAGAGTCCCGCAAGGGCACACTGCCCGCTCACCTGCTGAAAGCGGCGGAAATGGCCAACGCCCGCAAGGGTTCAAGCCGTGCCGGTGTTGGCACCCGCAGCCTGCAGGAATGGCTGACCATTTTTGAAACCACAAAACCGGGTGTTGAACGGATGGCCATGCTGGCACCCGGCCACCTGAAAGCAAAGAAACCAGAGCAGATCAAGTGGCTACCTGATTTTCTGGCGCACTGGCGCAACCGCAAAGGGCCGAACCTGCGCGAGGCTTACCGCGATTTTCAGGCTGAATGGGCTGTTGTCTATGCCGACCAGCCTGCAATGGTCGCAGCCTGTCCGTCATATGATGCCGTTCGACGTGCTATGGACAAGTTGCCACGCCGCGAGAAAGCCCGTGGCCGTGTCAGCGGCTCTGCTGCACTGGCTTATGAATGCTTCCAGAAACGTGACTGGTCACAGATGCCGGTTAATGGTTGCTGGATTGCGGATGGTAAGTCACTGGAAATGAAGGTCGCGCATCCTGACCATGGGCGCCCGTTCACCCCTGAACTGACGCTCATTATTGATGGCCGGACACGCTTTATTACGGGCTGGAGCCTGGCGCTGTCCGAAAGTGTCATCGCGGTGGCCGATGCTTACCGCTACGCCATGCGCCACTTTGGCAAACCGTTGTTTGTGTATTCCGATAACGGCGGCGGTGAAACCAACAAAACGCTTGATGCCGATGTGACAGGTATTTTCAGCCGCCTGGGTATTGATCACCCGACCAGTATTCCGGGGCGTCCACAGTCGCGCGGCATCATCGAACGGCTTAACAAAGGTGTTCCCCGCCGCGTGGCCATGCAGTTCGACACCTTCAGCGGTGACAGTGCTGACCGTGAACATGCCCGCATCACGTCCCGCGCCATCCAGTCTGCTGTTAAGGCGCAGGAGAACGGTCGCGAACTGACGCCGGTACAGCGTGCAGCGCTCGGCAAACTGCCGTCATGGCAGCAGCTGCTTGACGCCATCGCCGAAGAAGTCGACGCCTACAACAACGGCCATGAACACCGTGAGTTGCCAAAGCGCAACGGGCGGCACATGACACCTGCGGCTTACCGCCGCGCCGTTCTGGAAGCTGAGGGAGACGAGATCGAGTATCTGACCGATGTTGAGCTGCGCGAAGCCTTCATGCCGGAGATGGTACGCACCGCCCAGCGTGGCTGGCTGCGCCTGTTCAACAACGACTATTTCTCCGAAGAGCTGATTCAGGTCGACAGCGAAGAGGTTCGCGTGGCCTTTGATATTCACGATCCTCAGTCGGTCATTGTCCGGCGGATGGATGGCTCTTATGTCTGCACGGCCATCTGGAACGGCAACAAACGCGCCGCCATTCCGGTCAGCGCGATGGACGTGGCCGTTGAAAAACGTCGCCAGCGCCGCCTTAACCGCGTTGAGGACAAACGTCAGGAGATTGAGGCCGAGGGCCGCTCTGTCCTGCCGGGGCAGCGGTTTGATGACCTGACCAGTTTTATCCCTGCGGAATACAGCCGCATCACAGAAGAAGAACATTATTTCTTCCTCGAAACAGACCGTGATGAATACCTGAGAAAAACCGGCAATACCGGTAAGTGAGAGACAAATGAGCATACAAGCAGAACTGAATGACCTGATGGGGCGTAAGGGCTACAGCCAGACACAGGTAGCCCGCGCAATGGGCAAAAGTCCGGCAGTCATTAACCAGTACCTGCAGGGGAAATATGCAGGTGATGTACGCAGTATTGATGAGCTGGCCCGCAGCTTCATTGCCCGTGAGGCGGATAAAGAAAAATCCCGCCGTATCACGTCCCGCTTTATCTCCACCGTGACCTCGCGCAAAGGGATTGAAGTGATCCGCCTGGCGCATCTGGATGGTGACCTGAACGTCATTTACGGTGCCGCAGGGTTAGGCAAAACCATGATCCTGCGCGAGTACGCCGCGCAGCATCGCGACGCACTGCTGATTGAGGCCGACCCCGGCTACACCGCCCGTGTGGTGCTGGAGGAACTCTGCAGCCTGCTGGGGCTGAGTAAGCGCGGGAATATGCACGAACTCAGCGAATCCTGCATCTCCGCACTGCGTGAATCTGGTCGTCTGCTGATGGTCGATGAGGCGGAGAATCTGCCATACCGGGCGCTGGAAACCCTGCGCCGTATCCATGATAAGTCCGGTATCGGTCTGATTCTGGCAGGTATGCCGCGCCTCATCATTAACCTCAAGGGGAAGCGTGGTGAATACCAGCAGTTGTATAGCCGCGTCGGCCTGGCACTCAATATCGGCGATTCACTGCCGCAGGAAGATATCTGTGATATCGCCGTCAGCATGCTGCCTGATGCAGCCGGAACAGATGTAAGTGCGGCGCTGTTTAAGGCGAGCCACGGCAACGCCCGCCGTCTTTTCAAGCTGGTTCGCGGTGTCAGTCGTCACAGCGAAATCAGTGGTCAGGCGGTCAGTGCAGGTGCTGTCCGTAAATTTGCAGAAATGCTGATTAACTGAGGATTAAACCATGGTCAGGCTTTCAGACAACATCACCAATGCGGGCGTCATTTCTGCACTGATGCGGGCAGAGGCGTTGATTCTTTTTCTTTCTTCGCAGGGCGTTCAGGTAAAAAGCGTCTCCCTTCGCAATGCGCAGCCGGTCATTCGCATTGCCCGCCATGCCTGGTGTGAGCAGGTGAAGAAAAAGGGGCTGGCGCGTTTCGATATCACCGGCAACGACCGTCACGGACGGTTTCGCCAGGGCATGTATCAGGACGAAAGCGGATGCCGTGTCGTCTGGTCTGAGTCCATTCATTAGGAGGTAAGTCGTGAAACAGCAATATCAGGCGTTTATCGCAAGGGTGAAAGAGCGTGGCGGGAATGTGCTGATGTTTTCGTGCCCGCATTGTCAGGAAGGGATTGAAACACCGGCTGCACCGCAGGGCGATGTATGGGACAGCACCACTACCTGTCCGTTCTGCGATGCCATGTTTGTTAAATACGTCACCCACAACAGCGTCACCACAGCGGCGATGCCGCAGGAGCAGTGAGATGGCCAAAGTAATTATCACCCTCACCGATTTAGGAAAAGGGCTTGATGTGCAGTGCCGTGTTGAGCCGGACAGTAATGACAGTGATCGCCTGCAGGTAGTCGCAGCAGCTGTTGGCTACGGTCTCGCAGGGCATGTGAATGAAAAAATCCGTAATGCATTAAACAAAACCAGCAAGGAGAAAAAGAATGTCCACTGAAAACAAACAGTTCACTGACAAAACCGCGCCAGAGGGTTACTGGATTGACGCCAAGGGCGTTCTGACCCCGGTCAGCATCATCAGGGATACCGACCAGATGCGTGACGATCTGGTACGCGGCATCGTTGAAAAAGCACTTGCTCTGAACTCGGCCCTGACCGAATTCAAACTCAGCGGTTTTTCCGATATTGGCGCGTTCGTCGATATCTCTGCCAGTCAGTATGGCGTCAGCCTTGGCGGCAAAAAAGGCAATGTCACGCTGTACAGCTATGATGGCCGCTATAAGGTGCAACGGGCCATGCAGGATCGCATTGCTTTTGATGAACGCCTGCAGGCGGCAAAAGCACTGATTGATGAGTGTCTGGCCGACTGGACTGAAGGTGCCCGTGATGAAATCCGGGCCATCATCTCCCGCGCCTTCCAGACAGAGAAAGAAGGTGAAGTGAATACTGGCGCGGTGCTGGCGCTCCGCCGTCTGGATATCAAGGATGAGCGCTGGATTAAGGCGATGGAAGCCATCGGCGAAGCCGTGCAGGTAGTGGGCAGTCGCGCCTACATTCGTGTTTACGAGCGTGTGGGTGAAAGCGATCAGTACCGCACTATCCCCCTCGATATCGCTGGCGTGGGGGTGTGAGATGGTGACCATTGTTCGCGCCAGCGATATCGGTAAACCGTGTTCCCCGTTTATGTCGTATGCATCGGGTGCGGTTCTCGCCGAGCAACGCGGCGATTTTCAGAAAGCGGCGGAGGTATGGAGTAAAGCGCTGGTATTTGCCCACAATGCTGTTAACCGCCAGTGGGCGGGTTCCCGCATTGAATTCTGTTCTAACGCCGTGCATCGCGGCTGGGGTGTGCCGGATGAAAGCGAAACAGTTTAACGGGTTAAACCCTGTTGGCAGCACCTTTATCTACCAGCCGTCACCGTTTCTTCGCGGTGGCCGCCTGGTGAGAACGGTGGATGTTGCACGTGATATGAAGTCGGTAACGGTGGTTGAAATTAATATGGAGCCTTATTTCGCGAATATTAAATCGCTGAAACCCGTTAACTGAAAATAACCGTAATTTAAATCACTTTTAAAAATGGCGTAAACCCGCAGGGGCTGGCTTACGCCAAATTCAGGAGAATGATGATGTCTGATTATCTGAAACAAATGAGTGCTGCCCAATTTAATGCAGCCTTTCCCGTGGGTTCTTCTTTTACTTATCACTCAGTCAAAGGTAAGCCGGATGCCGCCCATTTCACCATGACACGCTCTGAAGCGTGGGAGCTGGGCCACGGTGCAACGGTGGTGATGGTCAATGGTGTCAGCGGAGGTGTGGATATTACGCACCTTATTCCTGTGGCAGTGGCGAGCCGCGATGGTCATGCAGATGTATTACAGGCACTCATGGCATGGCACGAGAAAAAGGTCGAAGAACTGAATCTGGTTATTTCCCAGGAAATAACCATCAGGGCCGGAACGAAGGAACACAAAGGTGTCCGGATGGGAATTATTATGGCTCTGGGACTACTTGGCAAACTTCCGTTAACGGAAAAGGCTGAGGGCTAATGACATGGGAAACAATAAAGAAAAACACCTCCAGCGTATTAAAAAGCTCCTGGCAATGGCCCGTAATAATTCCAGCCCGGAAGAAGCGGCGCTGGCCATGAATCGTGCGCAGCGTTTGATGGAGACGCACAGGCTGTCTGAGTCTGATGTTGAATTCATTGATATCAGTGAAGCCTCAACGCAGAAAGTCCCGACCCATGCCGAAAAAATGCCGGAATACATGGCATTTCTGGCAGAAATGATTGCGCGAGTCTTTGGTGTCCGCTTCTACACTTCCCACGGACGTTACAACTGGGGCGAACCGGCAAAACGCACCATCACCTATTACGGCCCGGATGAACGCCCGCAGGTTGCTGCCTATTCCTTTGAGGTACTCGGCAAACAACTTGTGAAGGCCCGCCGTGAATACATCGCCACACTCCGTAAAAACATCAAGCCCGCGACGAAGGTTGCCCGCGCTGACGTGTTCTGTTCTGCCTGGGTCAACGGAGCCTATGCCGTTGTCAGTGATTTTATAGTGACCGAGGCGGAAACCACACTGATGGAGGCCTGGCGCGAAAGAAAATTCAGTTCGGGAATGAAAACACTCGAAGCCCGCAAGCCAGGAAAGGACAGAGGCACGGACGATGCGGCATCTCAGGGGTACAAAGCTGGTCGCAACGCACAACTGCATCATGCGGTGAATGGTTCAAAAACACATGTTGATCTGATCGGGGTGACCAAATGAAAACTGAAGAACATGTATTAACTGGCTTTATCCGTAATGTGGCCTGTCATCAGATGAGCATTGAGCGTGATGATGGTATGTATCGCCACCTGCGCTTTAAGCGCCCAGGAACAAACGCCTATTACTTCGATCTGGTTACGTGGCCGGGTTATCTGACCGTCACCGGTGACATGGGAACATGGACGTTCAGCCGTATCGAGGACATGTTTGAGTTCTTTACTTCCGAACATTTTGGGCGGCGCGAGAGCTTTCTTATCAACCCCGGATACTGGTCTGAGAAGTTCGAGGCCGGAGCCGGTGGAGGGAGATTCGATTCGCCCTGTTATGAGTTTGATGATGAAGGCTTCGACGAGGGGTTGCAGCAGTGGCTCGCGGCATACCTTGAAGACTGTGAAGATGAGGACGACCGCGAGCTGGCGACCGAGGCCGTTCGTGAACTTAAAGGCAATGGGTTCCGGCAGCAGAAAGACGCGTACTATGCGGTCGAATCCGCAACCTGGCCCGATAACGTAAGCACCTGGGATTTGATGGATGGGATGTCTCTCCAGCGTTACAGCCATCATTATCTGTGGATCTGCCTCGCCATCGTCTGGGGTATTGAGCGCTATCGCATATCAAAGCTGGTCGATAAAGCCATGGCGACTTTTATGGCATTCAAAGGCGTTGAAGGCGGTGCAGCATGAACGAACAACAGAGAAAACCTGTCGTTTTCATCGCGGGGCCGATGACCGGGTATCACAACTTTAACCGTGATGAGTTCCATACCGAGGCCAGAATTCTGGAAGAGCGTGGCTTCACAGTGCTCAATCCGGCCATTCTTCCTGATGGTCTTCGGCATGACCAGTATCTGCAGATCACGCTGGCCATGCTGGAGCAGGCGGACGCGGTATTCCTGCTGAATGACTGGGAGAACAGCGTCGGTGCTACCAGAGAGTTTGATCGCGCCGATGAGCTTGGCCTGTTGTTTCTGTATCAGGACTGGGAAAGCGTGTCGATTGCCGTTCTGCGCAAACGCAACCCTGCTCTGGAGGTAAATCATGCATAGCGTGTCAGGTTGCCAGTTCCAGGACAACGGTACTCGCCGTGTCTGGTTCTTCCGCGATAACAGCCAGGCAGTGGAGCTTATGTCCGTGCCACTTAAGCTCCGCTTTAAATACTACGACGCCAGCAACCGCACAGTCCGGGACAAAGGCGAACAGGCTGAGATGAAAAAGGCTATTGAATCGTTCAAGAAACTGCGGGGGATCAAATGATGAGCGCTGCTCTGATTGTGTTACTGCTGCTTTTCTATCTGCACATGGGCTGGTGCTGGGCGGATATTCTCTCCCATTTTTGCACCGCGCCACTCAGAGGTTACCGGTACGTTATGGTGATCCTCCTGTGGCCTATAAGCCTCATCATCACTGATGCCGGACTGGAGGAAGACGATGAACAAGCTGCTGAGGAATATTTCCGCGACGAGGTTTAACGAGCGTTTTCCAGTCGGTTCCCGCTTCATCTATCACCCCACACCGGGGATGCCGGAACGGGAGTCAGTAACCACCCGCTCAGAGGCATGGCTTATGCGTAACGGGCGGCTGGTCGTCAGGGTTGATGGGAAAATCGGTGGTGTTTCAGTCAACAGGCTGGAACCCGCAGAGTGAGTCATTACAGCAGGTACTTTGCAAAGTGCCTGCGATAATGGCAACTAACAGGAGGCAATATGTCCACTCCGGCAAAACGTGGTCTTATCGGGGCTATCAAGGCAGGTCAGGCGCATCTGGGCTGGGATGATGTGACATACCGCAGCGTTCTGGCGCGTTTATGCGGTGGTAAAACATCCTCAACAAAATGCACGATCGATGAGCTTCAGGCCGTGCGTGAATATATGCATGAGCAGGGTTATCCCCGCCAGTCGGCAAAACATGGTCGCCGTCCGAGAGTGGCTAAATCCCGTGAAACCATTCTCGCTAAAATTAATGCGTTGCTTGCGGATGCAAATCGCCCGTGGAATTATGCCGAGAAAATGTGCGATCATATGTTTCAGGTCAAACGCATTGAGTGGTTAACCACTGAACAGTTAACTAAATTGATGCAGGCTCTTATTATTGATGCCAGTCGGCGCAGAAAACGGGAGAGTAATAATGAATCTGGAACAGGTGACAGAGCTGCTGCCCCCGGCAGTGGTACAGATTGCTGACCTGATAGGGTTCCCGGCCACCGAGCAGTTATTATCTGCGTTTGGTGGCACTACTTTTCCCATTGGCAAAGGCCTGCGTGCTATGGGGGCAAACCGGGCAGCATTATTACGCGATACCATCGGTGATGAGAAAACACAGTTGCTCATCAAAAACTTCGGCGGCGAAGTCCTTTATCTCCCGCGATGCGATCGCGCCCTTCGAGAATTACGCAACCGCCGCTTTCTGGCTGAGTTTTCTGAGGCTCGCGACAAGGGGACTTCCTCCCTGATGGCAATGACGCTGCTGTGCCCTAAGTATGGTTTTAGCGATCGTTTTGGCTGGCAGTTGCTTTCCCAGCAAAAACAAAACGTAGCATCAACGCAAGAAAACTTGTTTTAAGGATAAATATGAATATTAAATCAATACTCTTTGGCTTCGGGTTGATGGCATTTTGTTCAGCAGCAACCGCAGTAGATGGTTATAAAGGCATTAAATTTGGGTCTGATTTTAATAAATTAAAGACAGCAAAAATTTGTACATGGAAAGAGTATGCAGATAATAATATAAAAGGAATGCAGACATATTATTGTCCTGATTTCAAGTTTTCAGGGGTGACAACTCTGGCTACAGCTATCTTTTTGAATGGTAGTTTTGAGCGCTTATCTATTATGATTCACGATACTCAAGATGTTGTTACGCTGGTTGAATCATTAACAAAAAAATATGGCCCTCCCTCGTCAACATTTACAGAAGATGAGCTAAAGAGCGTTCAAACAAATGGTGGAAGTGTGTCCATTAAGTATGATTCAGATACGGTTATCCTTGGTATAAACCATGATCCTTCGACGAAAGCTGAGACCACCATGCTTTTGTACTCATCCCCTGCATATTTTGATAAATTAAAACAGCTTGAACAAAAAAACATGGAAAACGATCTCTGACATCCCACTGAACCCCTTCACCTGATTATTCACCTAACCCGATGAAATACTGACGCCATCCCTTTTTAACCGGATGGCGTTATGCTTTTAACACTCCCACAATTTCAGCGAGCAGCAGGCCTTTCGCCAGTGATGGCGCAACGCTGGTTTGAACCATTCAGTAAAGCCACCGCTGAATTCCAGATTAATACACCCGCCCGGCTTGCCGCCTTTATTGCTCAAACCGGCCATGAGAGCGCGGGCTTCAGTCGGCTCAGTGAAAATCTCTATTATTCAGATGCTGAGCGCGTGGCGCGTATTTTCCGCAGCGACTTCGATCTCAATAAGAATCGTATTATCGAGCCCGGCGAGATTGAATTTGCCCGCCGCTATACCCGTAACCCTGAAAAAATGGCGAATTATGTTTACGCAAATCAGGGCGGTAACGGTAATGAAGCATCAGGCGATGGCTGGCGCTTTCGCGGGCGAGGCCTGATTCAGATTACCCTGCGCAATAATTACCTGCTTTGTGGTAAGGCGCTGGGTCTCGATCTCATCGCTAATCCCGATTTGCTACTGGAGTATCTCAACGCAGCCCGCAGCGCTGCCTGGTACTGGAAAGCAAATGGCTGTAACGAGCTGGCGGACAAAGGCGATTTTCTGGCTGTCACCCGCCGTATCAACCCTCCGGCTGAAGGTCAGGCCGACCGCGTGGCGCGGCTGAATGTCGCCAGGGCGGCGCTATGACGATCTCTCTGCGCGATCTGGTGACGAACCCGGCCACCGGTCGTCTCTCAACGTCAGACACCATCGTTTTTCTGGCCTTTCTGGTCAGTTCCTTCGTGCTGGTCTGGCTCACCGTTACCCGTCCCGAAACACCGGGTGAGCTGTATCTCACCTATCTGGGCGCATGGGTGGCACAGAGCCAGGCATCAAAACACATGTCCATCAAACGAGCCAGAGAGGTGCGCGATGTGGGAAGCAGCCCAGAAAATCCTGAAGGTTAGCTGGAAACCGCTGCTCGTCGTCGTGGTACTGACAGGCTGCGGGATATGGTTCGGCACCTTCATCACAGGCAACAAGCTGGACGCTCAGGCGCTGGCCTTCAGCCAGGAGAAGCAACGCCTGACTGATGGTTTCAGTGAAAAAGAACGGCAGTGGGATCAGGAGCGGCTCAGCGCTGCGAATCAATATGCAACTGACCTGAAGGCTGCACTAGATAAGCAGAACGCCTGGCAGCAGAAAGCGGATGCGCTGACCCGCGAGCTGGCTGAAAAACAAAAGGCACATGACGAGACTGTTCGCGATCTTAAAAAGAGGCTTAAAGATGCACTTGATAAAGATGGTCCTGGTTATACCGGCATTGGTCCTGGCGGCCTGCAGCTCTTCCGTGAAGCCTTCGGCTACCCCGGAACCGAAAGCCTCCCCGCTGGTCAGCATCTGCCAGCCACCGCCAGCGGCACTTCTGGTCATTCCGGCCAGGCCACAGGCACCGGTGGCGGACTCTCCCCCACGGGAATAGTGTCGTTTTCAGCGGAATACGGCGCATGGTGCCAGCTCCTTGAGGGCAGGCTGCAGGCAATAAACGAGTATTACAGGAAGTGAAAAACATTATGACTCTTGATATGGCCTTTCAGATTGCGCTGGCGCTGGCAGCGACCTTCGGCACCATCTGGATACGTCGTCTGCAAAAAGACATCACCGACCTGGAAAAGGCGGTAGATCGCATCCGGGATGAATACCAGCGCCGTGAGGATGCCAAAAGTAACTACACCGCAATGATGGATGCGATGAGGGAGCTGCGAGCGGCTATCGAGCGCATTGATAACAAACTGGACAGGAAACAGGACAAATGAAAGCCAGACACAAGCGCCGAACCCGCCGCGTGACAATCAGCCAGAGCGAACAGGAAACGCTGAGCCGGATTTCAGCTCAGCTCGACCGCCTGCAGGCTCCCGTCAGCCCGGACATTCTGGGCGGGATTAATGACAAGCTGAGCCGGATTGATGTTCGTCTCACTACCATCAGCGACGATGCCGCTCGACGTGGTGCCTCTGCCGGTGCGATTACAGGTGGCATCGCGGGCGGCGTCATCACGGTAGCCATTCTGCTCATTCGCGCAAAACTGGAGCTGTGATATGGCGCATCCGCAGGAAACACGGGAAAAACTGCGACGATCTTATATCTTCGGCCAGATGTCGCTCGAAATCGCCTCCGCTCAGGCTGGCGTGGCATTTGCGACAGCTCGCCGCTGGAAGAAGGAAGCACAGGACGCAGGCGATGACTGGGACAAGTTACGCGCCGCTCACCTTATGGCCGGGAATGGTCTTGAGGAGATTGGCCGCGCCATTCTCACCGGGTTAATGACCCAGTATCAGACCACGCTGGAACTGCTGACAACCGAGTCTCAGCTCCCTCCGGGGGAACGCGTCGAGCTTCTGGCAAGCCTTGCCGATGCATTTAACAAAGCCGTCGCAGCAAACAAGAAAATACTGCCGGAGGTGAGTCAGCTGGCGGTGGCGCTGGATGTTATCCAGAAGCTCAGCGCATTTGTCGCCGAGCACTATCCGAAGCATCTGGCAGCGTTCGTGGAAATCCTTGAACCCTTCGGCAAGGAGATGGAGCAACACTATGGCTGACCAGTTAATCCGGGTTAACAGTGAAAACTATGTGATGGCCAGTGACGTGCTGGGTGTCCGGTTCGCGGGCGGCAGAAACGTAACCGTCGCGACGTCGACAGGCTGCTACAGCCTCGATGTTGATCGAGATAAAACCGGCATCGAGTCGATGAACCGCTTCATCAGCGAGGTTAATAAAGCCCTCCGCAATCATCATTAACAGGCTGTTAAGGGCAAATTAATCATGGCCAGAACTAAGTTATCCAGCAAAGATTTTCTTGCCGAACTGGCGGAACTTTCCGCCAGTCTTCGTCGCACCATTGAAGCCGAAGATGTGGGCTTTGACCCCTCCGCAGCTGCAATTGCTGAGCGTCGCGGCCTCGTTGCTGACCCTGTAACGGGGTTTGAATACTTTGTGCAGCATTATTTTCCGCACTATGTCCGCCATGCCGCCCGCAGTGAGCTGCATAACTATCTCTATAAGCGTCTGCCTGAAATCATCCAGGCCACGGGAAGTCAGAACGATGCGATAGCGGCTCCGCGTGGTGAAGCCAAATCCACCATCGTGAGTCAGCTTTTTGTCATCTGGTGCATTGTGCTGGCGCTCAAGCATTACCCGGTCATCATTATGGACTCCATCGACCAGGCCTATCCGATGCTGGAGGCGATAAAGGCGGAACTGCAGTTTAACCCCCGCCTGCTGATGGACTTCCCTGAAGCGACGGGTGGTGGCCGCGTCTGGCAGGCCGGGACCATCCTCACCCGTAACGACATTAAGGTTCAGGTCGCCGGTAGTGGTAAAAAGCTGCGTGGTCTGCGCCATGGCCCGTATCGTCCTGACCTGGCTGTGCTCGATGATATCGAGAACGACGAGCTGGTGCGTAACCCTGAGCAGCGTGACAAGCTCGATAACTGGCTCAAAAAAACGGTCCTGCCGCTTGGCGGCGCGGGGGCCAAGTTCGATGTGGTGTATATCGGAACTATCCTGCACTACGATTCCGTGCTTTCCCGCACCCTTAAAAATCCGCTATGGACGCGGGCCCGGTTCAAAGCGCTTATCAGCTGGCCGCACAATATGTCGCTGTGGGATAAGTGGGAAGAAATCCTGCGCAACAACGACGAAGATGGTCAGATGCTGGCGCAGGCATACTACCGTGAGCATCAGGCTGAGATGGATGAAGGTGCTGTTGTGTCATGGGCTGCGCGTCCGCTTTATGCCCTGATGCTCATCCGTGCCCGTGATGGCCACAGTACCTTTGATGCGGAATATCAGAACGATCCCGTCAGCGGCGAAGATGCGCCATTTACCGGCTGCATTAATTTCTGGGTCAACCGCCTTAACGAGTGGCGCTTCTATGGCGCATGTGACCCGAGCCTGGGTAAACACGGCAACAGCCGTGACCCTTCTGCGTTGCTGGTTGGCGGTTTCAACCGCTTTACCGGCATTCTGGACGTTGTTGAAGCGCGTATCCGAAAGCGTGTGCCGGACAAAATTATCTCTGACGTTATCGAGCTGCAGCGGGAATATAACTGCCTCGTCTGGGCGGTCGAGTCCGTCCAGTTCCAGGAGTTCCTGCGCACCGAACTGGTGAAGCGCTCCGCTGCGATGGGTATCCCCGTTCCTGCCAGAGCCGTCACACCTTCGGTTGATAAGCTCCTGCGCATCGAGTCACTGCAGCCACATATGGCCAACGGCCTGATACGCCTGCACCCTTCGCAGACCACTCTTATCGACCAGCTCCGGCACTTCCCCAAAGCTGACCATGATGACGGGCCTGATGCCCTGCATATGCTCTGGATGCTGGCCGTTTCCGGCGCTGGCAATTTCGAATTTAAAGCTGTTCCCCGCCGTGGCCATAGCGGGGACAGGTTCGGTCCTTCAGGAGGATTTTGATAATGGTTCAGATTCTTGACCAGTATGGTCGCCCGCTTAATAAAGAGGTGCTTAAAGCCCCCCAGACCTCCCGCACGTTCGAGCTGCAGCGTGACTGGCCAACTCACCCCTCACGGGGAATGACCATTGCCCGGCTTCCTCGCCTTCTGGAAGCGGCTGAGCGCGGCGACCTGGCGGCTCAGGCTGACCTTTTTGAAGATATGGTTGAGCGGGACGGGCATATCTTTTCTGAAATGGCCAAGCGCAAGAATGCGCTGCTTACTCTGGACTGGAGCATCGAGCCACCGCCGAACGCGACGGCGGAAGAAAAGCAGATCGCCGCGATGGTGGCCAGCTGGTTCGCGGACCTTCAGGAGATGGAAGATATTACCCTGAATGCGGCTGAAGCTATCGGGCATGGCTTTTCCGCTCAGGAGATTGAAAAGTGGGAGCTTGACGGCAATCTGTGGCTGCCTGTCAAAATCAAACTGCGTCCGCATCGCTGGTTCTGTACCACGCCGGAAGCCGGGGACGAGGTGCGTCTTAACACCGGCACGCTGGGTGGAGAAGAACTCTGGCCATTTGGCTGGCTGGTGCATACGCATAACGCCAAGTCAGGCTATATCGCGCAGTCAGGGTTATACCGCGTACTGGTCTGGCCATATCTGTTTAAAAACTACAGCGTGCGCGATCTCGCTGAGTTCCTGGAAATCTACGGGCTGCCACCGCGTATCGGGTCGTATATGTCCGGGGCCAGCCAGGATGAGCAGGATAAACTCATGGAAGCGCTGGTCAGCATCGGTCATAACGCCTCGGGGATCATCCCTGATAACACCAAAATCGAATTTAAGGATGCCGCTGAGGGGCAGTCTGATCCTTTCATGGCGATGATTAACTGGTGCGAACGTACCGAATCAAAGGTCATTCTCGGCGGCACGCTGACGTCACAGGCAGACGGCAAGTCCTCAACAAATGCCCTTGGTAATGTGCATAACGAAGTCCGCCACGATCTGCTGACCGCTGATGCCCGCCAGCTGGAAGGGTTTTACCGTGGCTTCATTCGTATGTTACTGGCCATTAATGGTTATAACGTCAGCCCGCGCCGTCAGCCGCGCCTGGTATTTGATACCCGTGAGCTGGAGAGTATTGAAACCTTCGCCAATGGTGTTTCCGCACTGGTACGCGCCGGGATGGACACTATCCCGACCTCATGGATACACAAAAAGGTCGGGATTCCGGTGCCAAAAGAGAACGAGGCTGTGCTGACGCCGCCCGCAACTCCCTCTCCGGTGGGGCTGAGCACCACGCCGGTATTCCGTCATTTCGCGGCACTGAGCACCACGGGCGAGGTTGTTGACCCTGCTCAGGATGCGCTGGACAGCGCCACGTCGCCTGGGGAGAGCATCGCGGTGGCCATGGATAAGCTGATTGCTCCGCTGGTCTCGGCCCTGAGCAAGGGGCAAAGCCCTGATGAAGCTCTGGATATCATTGCTGCGAGTTACCCTCAGCTGGATGACACGCAGCTGCAACAGCTGATAAAGCAGGCGCTGTTTGTCAGCGAGGTCTGGGGGCGACTCAATGCCGAAAGCTGATGTTGATCTGGGGTACGCCATCGGGTTAAAGCCCGAAGAAGCGATTGCCTACTTCGAGTCGAAGGGCTACGCCACCGGTTTTAACTGGCACGATATTGAGGCCCGCGCCCATGCCACCAGTTTCACCGTGGCGGGCGTCCTTAAACAGGATGTGCTTGAGGATATTCATAAATCGTTGCGCGAGCATATTGTTAACGGCGGCACGCTTCGTGACTTCGAACGGCAGATTACCCCAACGTTGATCCGTAAGGGCTGGCTCGCCGACAGTGCCAGGCTGGTCGCTGATGAAGATGGCGTTCTGGAGGGTAAGCAACTCACGCCACGCCGTCTGCGCACCATCTTTGAAACCAATATGCAGGCGGCCTATGGTGCCGGGCGCTATGTGGAGCAGATGGCCAACGCGGAATTTCGCCCCATATGGGAACGCGTGGCCGTCATGGACATGCACACCCGGCCACTTCACGCCAGACTCAATGGTTTTACTGCCCGCTATGACGATCCAGTGTGGCAGTTTATGTACCCGCCTGACGGATACCACTGCCGCTGCCGCATTCGTGCCCGAACTCAGGCGGATGCAGACCGCATGGGGATTGAGGTCAAATCGTGGGAGCAGGACATTGTCACGGTACAGCAGGCATGGGGACCAAAAGAAACCCGTGACGTTAAGGCGTTACGCTTCAACGGCGAGCTTTACACGCCTGATGCCGGATTCGGGCACAATCCGGGTCAGGGCTGGCTCTCTTCTCTCGGACAGCGCCTGATGGATAAATCTGTAACCACCACGCCCCGGATTGCCTCTCAGGCCATCCATGAAACCCTGTCTGAACCTGCTGTTCTGGATGCCGTCAGCGATGATGTGCGTCGCTGGGTCGACACCGTCAGCGTGCGGCAGAAGACCCGTGGCGACCTGAGACGCGTTGGCGGTATCCAGCCTGAGCTGCTGAATCGCCTCGAAGAGCGTGGTGTTAACGGTGCGATCACATTAAGCGTTCACGAAGAGGATGTCCGGCTGGCTCCGGGCCCGATGTGGTCAGAGCTTCCCGTTCTGCTCCGTCAGCCAGCTGGTGTCTGGCTTGATGATGACGCTCTGGTGTGGCTCCTCTCCGGGCAGAACGGCACCCGCGCCGTGCGTGGTGTGCAGTCTGACGATGGCTGGCGTCTGTCGCTTGTAAACGCCGGTGCCACAGTCACCCCTGGCGATGTGTTATCTGAACGCGCGGCGCAGCTGCTGGAGCTGAAATCATGAGCTACGCCATCAGGTATGACATTGGTGACTTTGAGCGCTCACTCGGTGAACTCATTAAAAAGCTGGAAAACCGCGCCCCCCTGATGCGTGAGATGGCCGCTGCCATGGGGGATGCGGTTGAAGAAAACTTCGCGCAACAGGGGCGGCCTGCGTGGATGGGCTGGAGCCCGGTATATGCCCGTCAGCGCCGGGGCGGTAAAATTCTCCAGAAGAGCGGTCGACTGGCAGCGAGTATCACGCAGTACAGCACGAATGATGATGCGACGGTCGGGACCAATGTGAAATACGCCCGCATTCATCAGGAAGGTGGGGAAATCAGCATTCCGGCCCGCAGCCAGAAAGCCTACTACCGCCAGAACAAGGATGGTTCAGTGGGTAACCGGTTCGTTAAAAAATCCCGTTCCAACTTTGAGCAGTGGAACACTATCGGGGCGTATAAAATTAAGATGCCCGCGCGTCCTTTCCTGCATCTCACCGAAGATGACGTGGAGAAGATGGAGAGTACGGCTGAGCAATATCTGAAACGTATTTTAGACTGAGGGCAAATTCGTCCTGTAAGGCGCTGTGACGCGTTCAGTCTGATTGTGCTAGAGTGATTCGGCCAGAAGGTATTCAGACGTTTTTAAAAGCGGTTTAAAAAGGTCTGGGCTCATAAATGCATTACGGGAGCGAGCAACTGGACACATTCAAAGCTTTCCTTGATTATTTCACCCCGCAGCAGTGGGTTTTCATTGGCATCTTTGGGGGCCTGGTTATAAAGGTTGCTGAGTGGTTCACTGACCGATACTTTGCCCGTCGGCATCAGAAGCGTCAGTCTGCTAACCCCGATAAGCCGACAACCAAAGAAAACGATCCTCAGCGCTAATCCACTGAACCTCTTCATCTGAACCTCCCCGCAGTGGTGCCGTATCGTCGGCACCATGAAAAAGACACTCATCGCTTCACTCACCCAGGAAATTAACACCGCCACTCCCGGTGTCATCCAGCTCTTCCCGGCTGGTGAATTCCGCGCCCGTGACGGGCGTCCGACCGAATGCGCCGCCTGGCTGATGACGCGGGAAATTGCAGAGCGCCTTATTGCCGCAGCTGATGCCCGCGACACCCCCTACGTCCTGGACTACGAACACCAGACCCTTCGGGCCGCTAAAAACGGTCTGCCTGCGCCTGCAGCTGCATTCTTCAAAAAGCTGGAGTGGCGGGACGGTGAAGGTTTGTTCGCCATCGATGTCGAGTGGACAGCCGCTGCGGCTGCGATGGTCGAGGCGAAAGAGTATCGCTTTATTTCCCCCGTATTTTCTTACGACAAAACCGGTCAGGTGCTGGAGTTGCTCAACGCCGCGCTGACCAATACACCAGCGGTCGACGGGATGGAGGAAGTGTTACTTGCTGCCGCCTCCCTGATGGCCGCGCATTTAACCACAGAGGGTCAGACCGAAATGGATGAAGAATTTCTCAACGAGCTACTGAGCAACCTGCGCTGGATGCTCAATCTGCCAACCGCCTCAACGAAAGAAGAGATCATGGCTGAGCTGCAAAAAATCATCACCATGATTTCCGGTGGACAGGGGACTGCAGCGGCGTCGGTCAGTCTGCTGGATATCCTGAACCAGAACGCGCAGAGCATCGCCGACCTGACGGCGAAACTCGACACGCCTGACCCGGCTAAGTGGGTTTCGGTGGAGGTCATGCATTCAGCCGTTCAGCAGGCGACAGAGCGTGCCGGTGCGGGAAATACCGCCGCACTCGCCACGCAGCAGGCTGAAGCGCTGATTACGGTTGCCCTCAGCGACGGTCGTCTGCTTCCGGCACAGCAGGCATGGGCTGCGTCACTGGCGAAATCCGATCCGGCCAGTCTTACCGCCTTTATCGAAAAAGCGCCAAAGATTGCCGCACTGACTACCAGTCAGACGCAGGGGCAACCTCCAGCGGGCCTTCCGCCACGCCCGTCTCAGGGTGCTGAAGATGATGCGATTGACCCGGCCATCTGCTCCATGATGGGCAATGACCCGGAAAGCGTCGCGAAATACCTCAAATAAAGGAGAGCGAAATGGATCGTCATACCCCTTATCGCGACGGCCAGCTGTTTGCCGTCCCGGTTGCGGCAGCCACTGAACTCTTTGGCGGCCACATTATTGCGGCCAACGCAGCGGGCTTTGCTGTGCTAGGCAGCGCCACGGCGGCCAATACCACCCTCGGCATCTGTGATGGCTGGGTGGATAACTCTGCCGGTTCCGCCGGTGATGCGAGCGTGCTGGTTCGTCGCGGTAAAGCCTGGTTCCTTGCCAACAGCACTGCAGACCCGGTCACGCAGGCACAGACTGGCAAGGATTGCTACGTGGTGGACAGCCAGACCGTGGCCAAAACCAGTGATACCAACGCCCGCCCGGTCGCAGGAAAGGTGCTGGGCCTTGAGAATGATGGCGTCTGGGTTCTGATTTAATAAGGAGAGAACCGTGTTAATTAACGTAAAAAATGTACGTCAGATTTTCATTAATCTGAAAGCGACCTTCCAGAACGCCTTTGATCAGGCTCCGTCCGACTGGCAGAAGATTGCCATGGTGGTGCCGTCGACCGGGAAAGAAAACGACTACAGCTGGCTAAGCCGTTTCCCGAAAATGCGTGAGTGGATTGGCGACAAGGTGGTTAAAGCGCTCGCCGCGTTCAACTACACCATCCGCAACAAAGACTGGGAAGCGACGGTAGAAGTTGAACGTAACGATATCGAAGACGATCAAATCATGGGCTATGCCCTGCAGGCGAAAGGTGCGGGCCAGTCCGCTGCAGAACTGCCTGCCGATATCGTCTTCGCTCTCCTGAGCAAAGGTTTCACCAATCTTTGCTACGACGGTCAGCCCTTCTTTGATACCGACCACCTTTCGGGGGGCAAGTCGGTCTCTAACAAAGGCACGAAAAAGCTTGCCGTTACCTCGCTTGCCGCCGCAAAAGCAAGTTACGGGGCTGCACGAACGGCCATGCGCAGCCTGAAGGATGATGAAGGCGCGTCCCTGAAAATTCGCCCGACCATCCTGGTTGTGCCTCCGGCTCTTGAAGACGATGCCAACTATCTGATGACGGCTGACCGCTTCCCTGACAATACGCCAAACCCATACAAGGGGACGGCTGAAGTTCTGGTTGTCCCAGAGCTGACGTCAGATACCGCCTGGTTCCTTCTGGACACGTCAAAACCCGTGAAGCCCCTGATTTATCAGGAGCGTAAAAAACCGGTCTTTGTCGAGCAGACCGACTACAACGCTGACAACGTCTTTATGCGCAAGAAGTTCATCTTCGGTGCTGAAGCCCGTGCAAATGGTGGCTACGGCTTCTGGCAGATGGCGTATGGCTCCACCGGGGAGGACGCATAATGCCGATTCAAATCACTGCCCGCCGCGATGGCTTTCGCCGTCTCGGCATCGCCCACAGCGCGAATACTGTCACCTGGCCGGATGACCATTTCAGCGACAGCGAACTCCAGATTCTGGAAAACGATCCCAATCTGATTGTGGTTCGTTTGCAGGATGTGCCTGAAAACGCTGGCGACGGCGATGCTGTTTCCGCCCTGACCACCGAGCGTGACGGCCTCAAGGCACGCGTCAGCGAGCTGGAGGCGACGGTTCTGCAGCTCAACCAGGATGGCGACGCGCTTAAGCAGCAGCTTGCCAGTGCAAACGGCACCATCACGGAGCTGGAGACGGTACGTGATGCACTGAGTCAGAAGCTGGATGCGCTGCAGGCCGGTTCGGAAAACCCGGACAAAAAGGCCAAGGGGTAAGCCATGTACGCGAACCGGGAGGACATGGTCAGGGCGTTTGGTGAGCGCGAATGCGTGTCGCTCACCGACCGCAACTACACCGGGCAGATTGACGATGATGTGCTGAACGGCGCACTCGTTCAGGCCAGCGCTGAAATCGACGGATATCTCTGCGGTCGCTATCCGGTGCCCTGGGCTGATGAGCCCCGTGTTCTCGTTGGTCGCTGCTGCAACATCGCCCGCTATCTTCTGTGCGGCTCTGAGACCCAGATGACAGCAGAAATCCGCGAGCGGTATGAAGACACCGTTCGCTACCTGGAAAAAGTTGCATCCGGGCGAATCAATCTGGGCCGCACGACGACAGGTGAAGTGGTGAAAAGCGGAACCGGTGCGCGGATGGTGTCAGGTGGTCGCGTCTTCGGGCGTGACCAGACTGGCGGAGGAAGTTTCTGATGGTGATTACGGATATTGAAAAAGCCATCGTGGAGCGCCTTCGCAAAGGTATGGGGCGTATGGCGAAGAATGTGCGCTCCTACGGTGGCGAGCTGGATGGCGAGCCTGCAGAGGTACTGCGCCAGCTGCCTGCCGTCTGGGTGACGTTCGGCGGGGTGCAAAAAACCGAGCCATACAGCACAGCACGGCAACGGTTTGTCACTCACGGTCGCTTTGTCGTGGTGGTAGGCGAGCGCAGCCTGCGCAGTGAAGAAGCGGCCCGTATGGGTGGGCCGCACGTACAGGAGGTCGGTACGTACATTCTTGTTGCTGCCGTTCGTCGTCTGCTGTCCGGTCAGGATATGGCGGATACGGGTATCAAAATCGACCCGCTCAGCCCAGGTCGCGTGCGCACGCTCTTCAACACCCAGATAGAGTCTCAGGCATTTTCCGTATTTGCCTGCGAGTTCGACACGAAATGGATTGAGTCAGCGCTGGAGAACGGGCGTTACCCGCTGACGGATGCGCCGGAAGGCCATGTTGATCATATGTTCCAGATTTATGGTGGTGCCACCACCGACGATGACCCGGCATGGCTGAAAACCCGACTCAGTTACGATCTTAAGCAGCCTGATAAAGACAATGCAGCAGAGGACATTATCAGTCATGAGCAAAATTAAAGTAAAAGCCGCCAGTGGGTTGAGCGTGCCGCGCGAAGATAATGCGCGCCGCTACATTACCGATGCGGAACCCCTTGAGGTGGAGAACACCGCTTATTACCAGCGTCAGGTAATGGCCGGTGATCTGATTATTGTCACCAGTAGTGACAAGAACGCCAAAAGCAAAAATAACGTTGCCAGCACGGAGGTGAACGGTGAGCAGTCCTAATATCAGTTTTGACACTATCGGTACGAACCGCAAACCGGGACAGTATTTTGAGTTCAACACCCGTCTGGCCGTTCGTACCCTGCCGGGTAATACCCAGAAGGTGCTGATGATTGCGCCAATGCTGGCCTCCGGTTCGTCTGCGCCGCTTGTCATTCAGAATGTTTTCTCTGATGAAGAGGCCGCGACGTACTTTGGCCGTGGCTCAATGGCGCATCTGATGGCCACAGCGGCTATCGGTGCCTATCCCTACCTGCAGCTGCAGATGGTCGGCATCAGCGATGCGGCCACTGCAACAGCAGCTTCGGGCAAGGTTACCGTGACCGGCACCGCGTCATCCAGCGGGAAGCTGAGCGTAACCATTAATGGTACCCGTATTGCTGTCGGCATTTCGGCTGCAGATACGGCGGAGACCATTGCGGCAGCGTTGACGGAACTGATTACCCAGAAAGACGGGTTGCCAGTCACAGCGACGGCAAACGCGGGGGAAGTGACCCTGACCTGCCGCCATAAAGGGGCGGTTGGTAACGACATTATTGTCTCTTCCGGCGTGACGGCAGCGGGTATCACAGCGGCGGCGACCACTCTTACAGGCGGTAATGTTGATCCGGATATTACGCCAGCGCTGGCAGCGGCGTTCTCTGCAGGTCATAACATTATTGTTTGCCCGTTCTCCACCCAGGAAGCGATGACGGCGCTGCGTAACCATCTGACAAACGTCAGCAATGCGATGGAGCAGCGCGGCGCAATCGGTGTGGGTGGGTGGCGCAAGTCGCTTTCCACAGGCATTGCACTGGCCGCCTCACTGAATGACGGGCGTATCACGCTGGGCTGGCATAGCGGTTCGGTAAAAACCCCGGCGCAGATTGCCGCTGCCTATGCCGCTGTTATCGCCAGTGAAGAAGACCCGGCCCGCCCGCTGAACACCCTTGCGATGAGCACGCTGGATGTGACTGCAGTGGAAAGTCAGCCAGGGCGAACCGAGCAGGAGAACGCCCTGCGTAATGGTCTTACGCCGTTTGAGATTGGCCCCGGTGACAAAGTGCAGATCGTTCGCGCTATCAGCACCTACACCAAAAACGCCCAGGGCGTGGATGATGTGGCGCTGCTGGATATCACCACCATCCGAACGCTGGACTACGTGCGCAAGGCCTGCCGTGAACGCATCGCTCTGCGATTCCCGCGCGATAAGCTCAGCTCAAGGACGCCGCCGAAGGTGCGCAGCGAACTGCTTGATGTGCTTTACAAGCTGGAGGAGCTGGAGATTGTCGAGGAGGTGGATGCCAACAAAGACGGTCTTATTGTTGAGCGCGATCTGCAGGATGTTAACCAGCTGAACGGTCGCATTCCTGCGGATGTTGTGAATGGCCTGCACGTCTTTGCCGGTCGAATTGATTTGCTGCTCTGAGGAGTAAACCAGAATGGCTCTTGAAGAATATGTTGGCGCGATCGTCATGGAAGTCGACGGCCAGGAAATTGAAGTGACCGACCTCAAGGAAGATGTGACCACCGGGCGAAAGCTTGTGAAGACGATGAACAAAACGGGCCGGGCCAAAGGTTTCTCCCGTGGCATCGAAGAGATCCAGCTGACCGTTACGGTGGTCATCCCGGAATCCGGCGACCTGAACTGGGGCGGTATTGAAGGTGCGAAAATCACCCAGTATCCACTCAACAGCAGCGGTAAACGTGTTTCTTACCTGGACTGCTTCAGCACTCAGGCCGGGGCTCAGTATACCGTCGACAACGAAGCGAAGCGCGATATCACCATGAATGCGCTTCGTCGGGTGGAGGAATAAATGGAAAAGCAGCAGCTTTTATATGGCGTTAAATACGGTGATAAAGTCCATTTTGACTTTGCCGTCAGGCTGCCTGTTGTCAGGGACACTATTGAAGCCCTGCGTCTCACGGATGAGGCTTGCGGAACAACCGAAGGGGCTTCGGCGGGGATGTATTATCGTGTAGCGCTGATGGCACAGGCAATTGAAGAACTTGGTTCACTGAATAAGGAAGACATAACACCAGAGTTACTCCTTGATGAGTTGAATGATGATGACTTTGACATCATTGATGCTCAGATTAACGCTGTTAAAAAAAAGCGGATGGATTTGAACAAAAACTCACCGGCTACCGAACCCTCGTCCTCGCACTCGGACGATACGGGATCAGTGAGCAGCAAATCGGAAGCATGACACGAACGGAACTCGACGGCTACACCGAAGCACTTGCCCGGTTACACGGAAAGAAAACCGGGCAAACTACCACCCGCACAACCCGTACGGTCAAATCGCAACGCCTGAAGAAAGTCGGCAAACGGAGATAACCCATGGCGCGTAACTTACAACTGGCGCTGCAGTTGCTGGCACGTGATACCGGCTCCAAAGTGCTTAAGCAGGCACTGCAGGGTATCAGTCGTGATACCAAAGCGGCGCAAAAAACCGATGATGAGCTGGCGAAATCCCGCCAGCAGAACGCAGCCACAGCGATTCGCTCCTCCCGTTCTCTTCAGGACGAATACCGTCGCGCCAGTTCGGCGCGATCTACCCTTGGTATTCGTTCAGAGCGAGAGATTCAGCGCGAAATACAGCAGACTATGGCCGCCTATAACCGCTTATCTCGTACCGGTGCACTGTCCGCTAATGAGCAGACAAGAGCCTTCTCTGCCATGAAAGATAAAGTGCGCAATTTGCGCAGTGAATTGAACGGTGTTGGTGAAGGTATGAGCCGAATGCAAAAACTAGGTACTGCGGGCTCAACTATCTCAGCTGTAGCCGGTGGGGTCATGGCAGCAGGCGCTACACTGGTCCGTCCGGTCTCGAATCAAATGAGTTACCAGCAGAGACTGGCAATGATGGCTAACACAGCCTATGCAGATCAGGGCCTGGAGGGCCGGCGCACTGGTATGAATGAAATGGATTCCCTTATTCGTCATTCAGTTAAAACTGGTGGCGGGACTAAAGAATCAGCAGCAGAGACTCTGGATGCAATGCTTGCATCAGGCTCTGTAAGCATGCAATCGGCGAAATCAATATTGCCTTTGATTCAAAAATACTCAACTGCAACGGGAGCAGCTCCCGCTGACCTTGCAAATATCGCAATTAAATTAAAACAGTCATTTGGAATTCAGGATACAGAGCTTGATAAAGCACTCAATATGTCGATCAGTGCCGGACAAAACGGTTCATTTGAGTTGAAGGATATGGCAAAGTGGCTTCCATCACAACTTGCAAGCGCCGGTAATGCTGGTATGAAAGGTCTGGACGACTTTGCAGTGTTATTGGGTTGGAATCAGGCATCAGCCATTACCGCTGGCTCTCCTGACCAGGCAGGTAACAATCTTAATAATCTTCTCTTGAAATTAAATAGCCAGGATGCCGCTAATGCCGCCGCAAGAGTAAAATTACCGAGTGGTCGAGGAATCGATCTTTCAGGTAGTCTCGCCAAAGGTGTTGGTAAAGGAGTTAATCCTCTCGAAACATTTAACCAAATTGTAGATAAGGTTGTTGCATCTAATCCTGCTTATAAAAGGCTAGAAGAAAAACTTAAAATAGCGCCTGAAAACGAAAAAAGAGAAATTATTAACTCTCAAGCAAAAATACTGGAAGGGTCAGGTATTGGAAAAATAATTGCAGACCAACAGGCTTTACTTGCACTCCTGGGATACAGAGGTAACAAATCCTATACGCAGGGTGTTATTTCAGAAGCTAATTCTCAACGTAACTTATCAGATGGAAAAACGGCTGGCGATCTTAGTTTTTTGTTAATGTCGGAACAACCTGGATTCAAACTGGGACAACTTGATAACGAGAGAGACTTTCAGGAGATGGATTCAGTCAAGCCGTTATCAGATTCCCTGGGATATCTTTCAGATAAATTACTGAAGTATGCAGAGGAATATCCTGGTTTAACCAGGGCTGTTTCTGATGCAGCTATTGGAATTAAAGCAATGGCTGCGGCTGCGGCGGTATTTGGTGCGATAAAATGGATGTCAGGACGGGGAGGGGCTGGGGGCAAGCCAGCAGGCTCAAATCCCCTTGAAATTCTCGCGGAAGGTGCTTCTGGCAACAATGCCGTACCTGTTTATGTAACTAATGCTCAGGAAATCGGCGGCGATAAAGAAGGCTTCCTTGACAAATTTTTGGGGGGAAGTAGTGATTTGCCAGGCCAGTTAGGAAAATGGGCTTCATATGCAAATGTGGCAAATATTATTTATGAGTCTGCCCAGGATAAATTCGATTCTGCTGACGAGGAAGCTAAATCAAAAGGGATCACTACTGGCGAGCTTTTTAGACAAAAGTTTCAGGAAAAAGAGAATAACAAGAAACCTCTTTTCGATGTTGATCTCTTTTCAATGGTCAAATCCTGGTGGAGTTCACCTGCCACTATAGGGCAAAACACACCTGCAGCAACAGGCGTGCCGTCTTATCTGTTGCCTCAGCAGCAACAAAAATCACAACCCATTAACCTCACCACAAAGCTGATACTGGACGGTCGTGAAATAGCATCAGCTGTTAATGAATACAACGGCGAACAATCCGTTCGCGGCTCAACAGGAGGCCCGCAGTGAGCTGGGAAGATTCATTACAGGATGCCTCATTCAGGGGCGTCCGCTTCGATGTGGTTAATACCCGTGACAGCGCCAGCCGCGACATTGCGACCTATGAGTATCCCTATGTGGACGGCGGCGATGTTGATGACCTTGGCCGCAAGCCTCGTAACCTGCGAATGACGGTCCTTTTCTGGGGTGACGATTACGAAGTGCGACTGCAGGCGTTTCTGGCCGCGCTGGATACACGCGGTAGCGCGGAGTTAATCCACCCGGTTTTCGGCTCCATGACGGGCATGCAGTGCATTGAGTATCAGGCATCGCATGAAGCGGAGAACGTTGATTACTGCGTTGTCGAAGTGGTCTTTATCCAGGGTGGACTTAATCTGCCTTTCTTTGGCAGCGACTTCCCGCTGTCGAAGGCCGATATCATTTTCAACCAGGCGCAATCTGCTCTGGAGAAAGCCCAGACGGCCATCGACAATATTCTCTCGCCTCTGCGTACAGCGAAAAAGTGGATGAAGAAAGCGAAATCGCTGGCAACCACGACGCTGAATATGGTTACCGTACTTAAGGGGGAACTGACGGGATTTGTCAGTACCACCTCGGATTTTGTTAATTACCCGAAAGCGTTCATGAATGACCTGCAGAGTGCGCTGAGCCTGACGTCGTTTCAGTCCAAATCAAGTGTCAGTAATAATCCAGGAAGCTATTCACAGTCTTCAGACGTTTCCGGTACAGCGGGCATCGTGATGGCCGACTGGAAGAATGGCCGTAACAATCTGCAGGAGGTGGCCGCATTACCTCAGCAAATCGTGACCGGGCAAAAGACTGTTGCCGTCACCGTTCCGGCGGGATCATCAACGTCTGATATCACTGAGCTGGTAACGGCGGTAAAAATCCAGGTTGCAATCCAGCTGGCGCTTGATGCTTCCGACATACTCAGTGACAGCAGCATCAGCGATATTCTGTCGCCTGTCGATATTGAGCAGATCACCAACGACACCAGGACGGCCATTCAGACGGCAATCGACCAGACGCGGGACACCTTTGCTGCCGATACGCAAAACGTGAGCGCCGGTGAAACACCGGGTGGCGTGACATGGCAACCCGTGGTTGAAAGCCTCAAGGATATTGCCCTGACTGTTCAGGAGTTGGGCGCAGCCGTTATTACCAGCAGACCGCCACTGACGACGCGAGTGATATTGTCCGACACCAACCTGCATTTGCTGGCCCACTTGTGGTACGAGGACTACACCCGCGCCGCCGAGCTGCTGCGCCTTAATCCGACATTACGTAATCCTAACAACATCAAAGCCGGTGACATTCTGAATGCCTACTCAAGATAAAGATTCGCAGAATACGGTGAGCCTGGTTATTGATGGCAAAATCCACAGTGCATGGAGCCGCTATCAGATTGACTCCGATTTTCTGATCCCCTCCGATGCCTGGAGCGTAACGCTTGGGCTGCCTGACGGTATTTTTCCGGCGGCCATTAAACGAGGTGTGCCGGTACTGGTCAGGGTGGGTAATGATGTGGTGATGTCCGGTCGGGTGGATGTGGTTCAGCGCCGCGTATCCCGTCAGCAGGTCTCTTTATCGCTTTCCGGTCGCGATGGCGCTGCCGTGCTTGTTGACTGCGCTTCACCAGTTTTCACCTCCCGTCAGCTCAGTCTTGAAGAAGTGATCGCCCAGGTAGTCAGGCCGCTGGGGGTGACAAACATCCGCATTGCGGCTGAGACATCCCTGCGTAATGACAAGGTCAGCGTTGAACCCGGAGAGCGTGCGTGGGATACGCTTGAGCGTGCAGCTGCTGCACGCGGTTTATGGCCATGGTTTGAGCCAGATGGCACGCTGGTTATTGGTGGACCGGACTACACAAAAGACCCTGTGGCCACGCTGATTCTTAATCGTGACGGTCGGGGAAACAACGTCCTCGATCTCAGTGACCGGTCATCCATTACCGGGGCATTCTCTGAATTGACAATGCTGGCACAGGGACACGGCCAGGGGAAAAAATCCGGGAAGCTCGATGTTATTGACGTTGATGGCCAGAGCGCTGACGCAGAAGACGACGATGATGCCGATGATATTTATGACAGCACCGGCTCTGCAGAGAATGGCTTTCATGGCTTACGCAGTACCGTTCGCGACAGTACCGTACCATTTTACCGTCCGCAGATTATGGTTGCCGGTGATGCTGATAACCAGGCACAGGTTGATTATCGCGCAAGAAAGGCCATGGCTGACGCCCGTCTGAGCGGGTTTGATCTGACGGCTATTGTCAAAGGCCATCGCATGGAGAACGGTCAGTTATGGCAACCGGGCCAGCGTATACGTGTTCGAAGCGAGCCACATGGAATAGATGACATTTATTTCCTTATGGGAAGAGAGTTTTCAGGTGGACGGCCAGACAACACCATTACCACCCTGCGTCTCAAAGAGGACGCCATATGGATACCGGATGCTTATCCGAAAAAACGCAAATCACGTAAGCGTCGCGCCAAAGTAAATAAAGAGCTGGAGATTATCGATGTGGAACAAAATTGATTCTCGGATTAACACTGCGTTAAACCGTATAAGACAAGCCTTCAGGGGCGTTTTAATAAGGGTTAACAGCGGCGGTGATATTCAGACCATTCAGGGTAAAGGTCTGGCTACTGAGTCTCTGCAGGATGTGGAGATGTTCCAGCAGTACGGTTTTACATCCAACCCGCCCAGGGGGACTAAAGCCATTATGCTCCCGCTTAACGGGCGCACCAGTCATAGCGTGGTAATTGCCACGGAACACGCTGCATACAGGCTAAAGAGCCTGAAAAGTGGTGAGCTTGCCATTTATTCTGATGAAGGCAGCAACATTATTCTGAAGCGCGGAAAAATAATTGAAGTAAACTGCGATGAATATATTGTTAATACTAAAAAGCACACGGTGAATACCGAACAACATATTGTTAATACCAGAACGTATAAAACCACAGCCTCAGAGCGGGCAGATTTTGATACACCACTGCTGAAAGGCAGTAATGAAGTCGCTGACGGTAAGTCTACGCTGAACACCATGCGTGAGACTTATGACGGTCACGACCACAACCACGGCGGCGACGCAGGCACAACGCAGAAACCTAATCAGCAAATGTAATTTGTGGTAACGTAAGTTCTCCTTCAAAAGCAATACCCACTGAACCCCTTCACCGATAATTTAAATTTCCATGCCGATAGTATTACGGCATGGAAATGTTGATTGATCCAACGACCGGCGATTATACCGGCGACAGCTCAGACTCTTTAGCGAATGCCGTCTACTTACGGCTGATGACGCCCCTTGGCTCATGGTGGGCAGATCCAACTCTGGGCTCTCTTTTGCATACACTCCGCCGCGAAAAGGATGTGTCTCGCGTTCAGAAACTCGCGGTGCAGTATTCGCAGCAGGCCCTGCAGCCGATTATTGACGACGGTCGCGCCCGATCCATTTCCGTTACTGCAGAGCACTGGCAAAAAGGCTGGATGCTGCTTCATATCACCGTCACGTCCGCGAGCGGAACGCCGCAGACCTGGAAATATCCGGTTAAGGTCAGCTGATGCCATTCATTACCAAAAATGCCGCGCAAATACGCACTGACATTCTGCGGGATATCAAAAATCTCCTGCAATTGTCAGATGATAAGCTGGGCTCGGACAGCGACTGGTACATCAGGGCATCGAGTGTAGCCAGCGTTGCCGAGGGGCTTTATCAGCATCAGGGATGGATAGTCCGTCAGATCTTCCCGGATACTGCTGATTCGGAATTCCTCTATCTGCACGCCCGTTTACGTGGTTTAAGCAAAAAAGCGGCCAACAGCGCCTCCGGGCCCGCCACATTTACCGGCGAACCGGGCGCGGCTGCTGCTGCCGGTCTTGTGTTCAAACGCGACAGTGTTTCGTGGACAACAACCGAAGAAATTACTATCGGGTCGGATGGAAAAGCATCCATAAATGCAATGTCTTCTCTGTCCGGGACTGTGGGTAATACCACCTCAGTCACATCGGCCACATTGACCACTACACCTGACGGGTTTGACAGCACGGTGACAGTCGGTCTGATGACTGGCGGGACGGATGAGGAAACGGATGCAGAGCTGCTTGCCCGTCTGCTTGAAATCATCCGCAGGCCTCCTGCAGGCGGTAATAAATATGATTACAAACGCTGGGCGCTTGAGGTATCAGGCGTATCCGCCGCATATGTTTACCCTTTGCGGCGGGGGCTGGGTACCGTTGATGTCGTGATCACGTCTGCAGGTGGGCTGCCGTCTCAGGATGTGATCGACAGGGTGCAGGCTCACATTGACGATGTCCGGCCTGTTACAGCAAAAAACACGCTGGTGCTCATGCCTGTCATCCGTACATTTGACGTGATCGTGAAGGTATCACTGGAAGGCATCACCCTTGCAACCGCCAAACAGGAAGTCACCGCAACGCTGGAGGATGATGACTCACGCCGTGAGCCTGGGGTGGCATTTATTCGCAGCCAGGCGGGGACATTAATTTCTCTAATTCCGGGTATCACCGACTATGACATCGTTACACCATCGGCAAATATTCAACCGGTAATCGATGCCACGAAAGTCGAATGGCTCAGATTAGGAAATGTTGAGGTAGAGCTGCTATGAGCTACTTCACGCTGTTAAATCGCCTGCTGCCACTCATTTCTTACAGTCCGGGTCAGCCCTTGCTTGATGCATCATTGCGATCAGAAGCAGGCGTGTTCGACACTCTCGATACGTCTGCAGGACTTGTCGAAGGTGGCGTTACTCCATTTTATGCCCGCAGCCTTTTAGCTGACTGGGAGCGCGTTCTTGACCTTACTCCTGCTGAAGATGCCACATACCAGCAACGCCAGCAGCGTGTTCTGGCCAAACTGGCTGAGGTCGGTGGTCTCAGTATTCCGTACTTTATTCAGTTGGCCAGTAACCTTGGCTACATCATCACAATTGATGAACCGCAACCTTTCAGAGCGGGTGTTAACCGCGCCGGTGATCGCCTCTGGGTTGAAGACATTATCTGGGTCTGGCGCGTCAATATTCAGAACTCTGGAACGCAATCCTATCGCTTTCGCTCAGGCAGTTCAGCAGCAGGTGAGCGCCTGACTGCCTTTGGGGATCCGGTTATTGAAGAAGTCTTCCGCGATCTCAAACCAGCTCATACATTTTGCTACTTCGCATATCAGGAGAATGAATAATGCGGCCCTTAATGCCACCGGTGCAGACGCCGGATAATCTTTTCCATGATGGTAATCCGCTCACTGGTGAGCTGGGAACCATAGTTGATGCTGAACACCTTAATAATGAACAAGCCGCTATCCGCGATACACAAAGTGAGCTGATTGCCATCCTAACAGCAGCGGCAATGAAACCAGAATCGACAGCAGGCCAGCTGTTAGCTGCGTTGAATAAACTTTATGCCCCACTTAACGATACTTTGGGAGCGCTTTCCAGTCTGGTCGGAGGGGCTAATAAACTCCCATATTTCACCGCCGCTAATGCTGCCGCTTTAACAGCATTATCCAGCATTGGTCGGGACATCATCGGTAAAGCAACGGTTGCTGACGTTCTCACATACCTTACTCTGAAATCCGCTGCCCAGCGTGATGTTGGAACAGGAATCAACCAAATCCCAGACATGGCCTCGTTCGCTGCTGGTCCTGGTTGGATGAAATTCCCATCCGGTAAAATTATTCAATATGGATATCAGACATCCAGTAGTAGCGGTTCAGTTGTTGTTAACTTCCCTATCCCTTTCCCGACACAATGCTTCGGAGTAACAGGAGCTGGAACAGATGCCAGTGCAGCAAATATTGCAGGTTGTCAGTTAATCGATAAGTCGGGGTTTTATCTTTCAGCGTGGCTCGTGGCTGCCGGCTCTGTATTTAACAGAACGATGACAAATATTTCGTGGATAGCAGTGGGAATTTAATAATGAAATATGTATATAGCGCCACCAGTAATGCTTTTTATCCTGTAGCTCTGAAAAGTTCTTATGAGGCTACAGGTGACTGGCCTGTTGATGGGGTGGAGGTTGACGAGGCCGTATTTGCAACATACACCGGCACTGCACCATCAGGAAAAATGATGGGTGCTGATGAAAAAGGTTATCCTGCCTGGGTTTCAACGCCACCACTCACTCATGAACAGCAGATTGCAATAGCTGAAAATGAAAAAGCATCACGCATCGCTGAAGCAAACAGCTTCATGAACAGTAAACAATGGCCAGGGAAAGCAGCCATTGGTCGACTGAAAGGGGATGAATTAGCGCAATACAATTTGTGGCTTGACTATCTTGATGAGCTTGAAGCTGTCAATACATCGGCAGCACCAGATATCAAGTGGCCATCTAAACCAGAATAGGAACATTTTTGAGAATGGCCATCCAGCTCACCAGTGGCATGCTTTCTGCCTTTTGCAGGGGATAAAACCATGCTTATTGGGTATGTAAGGGGGTCAACAAATGACCAGAACACCGCATTGCAGCGAACCGCGCTGGAATGCGCAGGATGTGAACAGATATTTGAAGACAAGATCAGCGGTAAAACCTCGGAGCGTCCAGGGCTAAAACGTGTACTTAAGACGCTGGGAAAGGGGGATATGCTTGTGGTCTGGAAACTAGATCGCCTTGTGCGCAGCATGCGCCATCTTGTCCTGCTGGTAGAGGAGTTGAGGGATCGAGATATCAATTTACGCAGCCTGACCGACAGGATAGATACGTCTACCCCAATGGGACGTTTCTTCTTTCACGTTATGGGGGCATTGGCTGAGATGGAGCGTGAATTAATTGTGGAGCGCACAAGAGCTGGTCTGGCGGCCGCCAGGGCTCAAGGTAGAGTGGGAGGAAGACGCCCAAAGTTTACAGCTGAACAGTGGGATCAGATGGGGAGATTAATTGCAGCTGGAGAATCACGCCAACGAGTTGCGCTTATTTTTGATGCTGGTATATCCAATCTTTATCGTCGGTTCCCGGCTTCATCATTTGAAAGAGATGAACTGTGAGGCGTTTAAATTTGCACCGTGCGCATTAGCGGTATTTCTCTCGGTTGCAGCGGTGCATAATGTTATGCGTTTCGGTGCGAAAAATTTCGCCGCGCTACACGTGCGGTTGAAAAGTCGCGTCTCAAGGCGGCTCTCCAGCCCGGCGATGGCGTTGCTGACCGCCGTGGCGGACATCCCCAGCTCCTGCGCCGCACCGCGAAAGCTGCCGCGCCGCACCACCGCCATCACCACTTCCAGCTCTGTCAGGCCTGAACGATGCATAGATTATCCTGAAAATCGAAACAACGCTTGCAGCATAGCGTGGATTATCGCAACGGAGAAGCCGTGACAGACTGGTCTCACACAGCCTGAGGAGGTTTATATGCACACCATCGAACAGATCTTTATTAACGGCGAATTTGTTACCCCGCACGGTACCGAGTGGTTTGATTTGTACAACCCGGCGACGGCGCAGGTTATGGGTCAGGTTCGCCTGGCGGATGAGGTTGACGCTGAACGCGCTATCGCGGCGGCAAAAGCGGCGTTTCCGGCGTGGTCCCGGACCACAAAGCAGGAACGCATCGCCGCGCTGAAGCGCATGCACGCCGCCGTGGCCGCCCGTCACGACGATCTGCTGGAAGCGGTCATTGAAGAGTACGGCGCGCCCGCCTCGCGCTCGGCGTGGATGGCAAGCTATCCGGCAGAGGTGATTGCTCAGGCCATCGAGGCGCTTGAGGTGTTTGAGTTTGTCACCCCAGCAGGTGCCGCAACGGTGCAGATGACGCCGCTCGGCGTGGCCGGGTTGATTACGCCGTGGAACAGCGATGCGGGGTTTATCTGCGGCAAACTGGCGGCCGCTCTGGCGGCGGGCTGCACGGCGGTCATCAAGCCGAGCGAAATGAGCGCCCTGCAAACGCAGATTGTCACCGAAGCGCTGCGCGACGCCGCGCTGCCGCCGGGCGTGTTTAACATCGTCACCGGACGCGGCGAGACGGTGGGCGAAACCCTCAGCCGCCATCCGGACGTCGCGAAAATCTCGTTCACCGGTTCCACGAATACCGGCAAGGCGATCCTGCGCAACGCGGCAGAGAGTTTTAAGCGCGTGACGCTGGAGTTGGGCGGTAAATCGCCGACGATCCTGCTGGATGATGTGGATCTCGCGCAGGCGATCCCGCTGGTGATCCAGGCCGGGTTTATGAACAGCGGACAGGCGTGCGTGGCCGGAACGCGCATTCTGGTGCCTCACTCGCGCAAGGTGGAGATCGAAACCGCGCTGGCGCAGGCCGTGGCGGCGGTGAAATCCGGCGACCCGCGCAACAGTGCGACAGACGTCGGCCCGATGGTCAGCGAGAAGCAGTGGCTGCGGGTGCAGGGCTATATCCGCAAAGGAATCGAAGAAGGGGCGCGCCTGCTGGCGGGCGGCGAAGGGCGACCGGAAGGCACGCGGGACGGCTGGTTTGTGCGTCCGACGCTATTTGCCGACGTGAACAACCGGATGACGATTGCCCGTGACGAGATTTTCGGCCCGGTGCTGTGCGTGATCCCCTATCGTGACGAGGCGGAGGCGATCGCCATTGCCAACGACACAGAATACGGCCTGAGCGCGATGGTGCTGGGCGGCGATGTGGACCGCGCGCGACGCGTGGCACAGCAGATTGTTTCCGGTCGCGTGCTGGTGAACACCCTGGCTCATGAACCGAAAGCGCCATTTGGTGGCTTCAAACACTCCGGCGTGGGGCGCGAGATGGGCGAGTGGGGAATTCGGGCGTTTATGGAGCCGAGGTCGATGGTGGGCTAAAACCCGCCCGGTGGCGCTGCGCTTACCGGGCCTACATGAGCCGTAGGCCGGATAAGCGCAGCGCCATCCGGCACAACGCTTCGCTCTTTGCCGAAGCATTGTGCTTTTCCCTCCTGCATTCTCTCCCCAACATCACAACGGAGAGAAAACCATGATCGCAGTTCTTTTCGAAGCCAAAGCCGCGCCTGCCCATCAGGCGCGCTATCTTCAGCTTGCCGCAGAGCTTAAGCCTTTACTGGCCGACATCGACGGCTTTATTGATATCGAACGGTTCCAGAGCCTGACGACCGACGGCAAAATCCTCTCTCTTTCCTGGTGGCGGGATGAAGAGGCCGTCCGCCGCTGGAAGCAGAACGTCTTTCATCAGGCGGCGCAGGCCGAAGGGCGGGCGTCGATTTTTTCTTTCTACCGTATTCGGGTGGCGCAGCTGGTGCGGGAATACAGTTCCGAAACCGGAGGGCACGCGGCGTGTCTATCCTGACTCAGTACAGCGACCATGCGAATCACCTTATTCTGCTGACGGATGATGATAAGCTGGCCGCAGAGATCACCGAACCTTGGGCGGCCCATGCTTAAGACGAGTTTACCCTCCGATAACAGCGCGATGCTGGAAAAGGCGATTGCCGCGGTGGCGGCTGCCATGGCCGATCCGTCGCGCGTGAAGATGCTCTGTGCGCTAATGGACGGGCGGGCGTGGACGGCCACTGAACTGAGCGCGGCGGCAGACGTTGCGCCGTCGACCGCCAGCGGGCATCTTGCCCGGCTGGTTGAAGGGCAGCTGATTACCTGCCTGTCGCAAGGGCGGCATCGTTATTATCGTCTTGCCGGGCACGACGTGGCGGCGCTGGTGGAACAGATGATGGGGCTTTCGTGGAGCCGCATTACCCCGCCGGAAACCAGCGCGCCGAAAGCCATGCGTGAAGCCCGGACCTGCTACGACCACCTCGCAGGCGTCGTGGCGGTGCAGATCTATGATTTCATGCAGGCGGAAGGCTGGCTGGAGGCTGACGGTTCAGCGATGACACTCTATGGCCGGGAGCAGTTCCTGGCGCTCGGTATTCCGTTAAGCGCGCATCCGCGCCGGAAGGCCTGCTGCGCCTGCCTGGACTGGAGCGAGCGACGGTTTCACCTGGGTGGAGAAGCCGGTGCGTTGCTGCTCGACCATCTGGAAAGTAAAGGCTGGATCCAGCGGGTGGCGGGGTACCGGGAGGTGGTGGTGACGGCGTCGGGAAAGGCCGCTGTAAAAAGACTTTTTAGCCGCTAAAAATGCCCGGTGTCGCTGCGCTTACCGGGCCTACGTGTACATTGCCTCCAGTAACACCTTTCGCAATTCCTGCGCTTTAACTTCTCGTTTCTTGATAGTTACCCTGATAACTATTATCTTGACCGCGTGTGACGAGAGGTTTCCCCATGAGTGAAGAAGAACTGTTCTGCCGCAGGCCGATGGGCATGCGGATGGCGATGATCGTGCGCCAGTGGCGTGCCGTCATCGACGACGCCATTCTCGATACCGGGTTAACCCAGTCGAGCTGGACGGTGATGATGCAGCTTCATCAGCTCGGGGATAACGTCTCAATGAGTGAGCTTGCGGAGGTGCAGGGCATTGAACTGCCGCCGCTGATGCGCACCCTCACACAGCTGGAAAAACAGGGTTACCTGCTGCGCGCCACATCGCCTTATGACAAGCGCATCCGGCTTCTGACGCTGACGCCTGAGGGAAAAGCCATATTAAAAAGGCTCACTCAGGTGATTGAGACGTATCAGGCGCGCGTATCGCAAAACATCGCGCCGGAACATCTCGACATTTTCAGCGCCACGTTGAATCAAATCGCCTGCAATTTGCGGACAATCCGCGAAGAAGATAACAAGACCGAAAAATAATGACCCCTGAACAAAAGTTTGCCCGCTGGGTAAGGGTGAGTATTGCCTCTTTCCTGCTGATGTTTGTCTACTTTATCGTCGCGGATATCTGGATCCCGCTGACGCCGGACTCCACCGTGATGCGCGTGGTGACGCCGGTGTCTCCGCGCGTCTCCGGCTACGTGGCGGCGGTACATGTCCATAACAACAGCCAGGTGAAGAAAGGCGATCTGCTGTTTGAACTCGACGACACGCCGTTTCGCAATAAGGTGGAAGCGGCGCAAATCGCGCTCGAGCAGGCACGCCTGTCCAACGAACAGCTGGATGCGCAGATCGCTGCCGCGCAGGCCAGCCTGAAAACCGCCGTGCTGACCGCGCGTAACGACAAAGTGACCTTTGATCGCTACCAGAAGCTGAGCACCCTGCAGAACGTCTCGCAGGCGGATCTGGATAAGGTTCGCACCACCTGGCAGAGCAGCGAGCAGTCCGTCAGCACGATTCAGGCCAACATCCGCAACCTGCGCATCCAGCGTGGTGAGCGCGAAGAACACCGCAACGTGACGCTGCAAAAATACCGCAACGCGCTGGATGACGCTGAGCTGAACCTCGGCTGGACGAAGGTCTACGCCCAGGCGGACGGCACGGTCAGTAACCTGCAGCTGAGCCCGGGCTTCTACGCTTCCTCCGGTTCGGCCGCGCTGGCGCTGGTAAACAACCAGACCGATATCGTGGCCGATTTCCGTGAGAAGAGTCTGCGCCATACCCATCAGGGCACCGATGCGGCCGTGGTGTTTGACGCCTTCCCGGGACACGTTTTCCGCGCCCACGTCACCAGCAGCGACGCGGGGATCCTGGCAGGTCAGGAGGCCGTTAATGGCCAGCTCTCCGAGCCGGAAACCTCCAACCGCTGGGTACGCGATGCCCAGCGCATGCGCATTCACGTCTCGCTGGACGAGCCGCTGCCGAAGCATCTGCCGACCGGCGCCCGCGCGACCGTACAGCTCTACAACAGCGAAGGGCCGTTTGCGCGCTTCTTCTCCGGGATGCAGATCCACCTGGTGAGCCTGCTTCACTATGTCTATTAGTACCCTGGCGCGGGTCTTTACTCCGCACGGTAACATCGTCTACACGGCAAACGACTTTCGCCAGACCCTGCGCATCGTCTTTGCCGGGATGATTGCGCTGAGCATCTCGAGCTTCTACAACACCCGCTACGGCGTGTTTTTCGTGGTCTACCCGATCATGCTGCTGTCGCTGGTGCCGGTGTTTAACCGCCACGTGGCGAAGCAGTTTATCTTCAGCGCATCGCTTAACTGCGTCGAAATGGTGATTATCATCGGCTATCTGTCGCAATGGCCGGCGATCATGACGCTGGTGGTCTTCGCCCTCTACGTGATGCGTTTTCGCTTTATGAGTAAAGGGCCGCTGTTTTTGTTCGGGTCCATGGGCGTGGTGTGCCAGAGCGTGATGCTCAACTTTATGAGCTACCCCACCACCAACTGGCATACGCTTTTGTTCTCGAACATCGAAGCCAGCGTGATGGCGGTGTGCCTGAGCGCGCTGATGAACTACCTCCTGCCGGACGTGGAGCCCCGCAAGCCGCCGCCGCTGATTGAGAAAGACGACGCCCGCGTGCGCCACGAGTCGCTGCTCTCCGGCACCGTCGCGACGCTGATATTCGTCGTGTTTCAGGTTAGCGACTTAAGCGATTCGCTTTCGGCGCTGATGGCAGGGATTTTGATCCTGTTCCCGATGCACTATCGCGGCGCGGTGATGAGCTCCATCTGGCGCGTGGTCGGCGTGGTGCTGGGTTGCCTCTATATTCTGGTGGTGCAGCTGATCCTCTACGATCACAGCAGCCATATGCTGTTGATGATGCCGCTGATCGGCCTTGGGCTGGCGTTTGGCGCGCGGCTGCACGTAATGGAGAAGGTCGGGGCGGGCGTAGGCTTCTCCAGCATCACCACCATCGGGATAATGTTCGGGCAGAACATGCACCCGGATACCGACCTGGTGTTCAGCGATCTGTACCGCATCACCTCCGTTACCTTTTCGCTGGTGGCGACGCTGACGATGGTCTTTCTGATGCACCTGATCCTCAACCGCTTCGAGGCAACGCGCTACGTCATCGCGCCGCCCAAAGCGGATTAATGTCCCAGCACGGCAGGCAGCTGCGAGAGTAAAAACAGGATCAGGCCAATTGTCCCGCCCACCAGGGTGCCGTTGACGCGGATGAACTGCAGATCTTTACCAATGTTCAGTTCAATCTGGCGGGACATGTCTTTGGCGTCCCAGCTTTTGACCGTGTCGCTGATGTGGCGCGTCAGGAACGCGGCAAAATCCGGCGCGAGGCGGTGCGCCGCCTGCTCCAGATGCTCGTTCAGAGATGCCCGCAGGCTGGCGTCGTTTGTCAGCGTTTCGCCAAACCACAGCCCGGCGTTGGCGATGCGCTGCTTCACGCGCGAGTCCTCACTCTGCATATCCGCCTTCAGCCACTGGCGCAGGTCGGCCCACATCTCCCCCAGATAGCGGTTAAACGCCTCGTCGTTTTTCAGGTAGTGCTTAATGTTGTCGGCTTTTGCCGCCATCTCCGGATCGTTTTTCAGGTTGTCGATAAGCTTCAGCGTGGCGCGGTCAAACGCCTGGCGGATCTGGTGCGTGCGGTCGTGGCTGATATCGTCCAGCAGCGTGTTGACCGCGTTCGATACCATCTCCGCGCTTTGATCGCCCAGCCACTCGGTGGGCAGCACCATCGCCTTGCGCGGGTGCTCGGTCTTCAGCCAGTGGACGATCTGGTCAGAGATAAACTCTCGCGTGCTTTCCCGCTGAATCAGGGTAATCAGGCGGTTGATGATGGCGTCCAGCAGCACCTGGTGTCGGTTGTTTTTGGTCATGCTCTCCAGCATCACGGCGCTGGTTTCGGTGAAGTCGACCTTGTCGATGGCCTTATGCACCGCGCGTTTGAGCAGGCGCTGAATGCGCCCGTCGTCGGTGAGTTCGAGAAAACCGCTCATCACCTGCATCAGATGCAGCCCGACGCGCTGGGCGTTGTCGGGCTTGCTGAACCAGGCGCCAATCATCTGTGCGGGCTCATAGCGGCGGATCAACGCCACCAGCGACTGGGTATCCAGAAACTTCTCCTGCACGAACTGGCCGAGATTGTCGCCGATCCGGTCTTTATTGCGCGGGATGATCGCCGTATGGCGGGAGATAAAGGGAATCGGCACCCGGCGGAAAAGCGCGACCACCGCAAACCAGTCCGCCAGCGCGCCGACCATTGCCGCCTCGGCAATGGCCTTGACGCCGCGCACCCAAAAGGTCTGCGGCAGGAACAGGGTGGTGATAAAGGCCGCGGCGGCAACCAGCAGCAGCGACAGCGCCAGCAGCTTGGCGCGTTTGAGTTCAGCTATTTTTTCCATGGGTTAAGGATAGAGGGATACGAGGGGAATGTGCAAAGCAGGGAACGTTATGTCATTCCCGCTTCTGGAACCTGCCTTCCGGAATTAAACTCATCTTTTGCATATTTGGTTAAATCCTTGCGTAATTTGTATATGCTTTTTTGTATATACAATCAGGGAAGGGTACACTATGCCAACGGAGTATGAGTGGGATAGCAATAAGGCGAAAAGTAACCTGCAAAAACATGGCATACGCTTTGAGGATGCGGTTATGGTTTTCGACGATCCTTATCATTTGTCTGTTCAGGATCGCTATGAAAACGGTGAATTTCGCTGGCAAACCATCGGCCTTGTGCAAGGCCTTCTTGTTATTTTGGTCGCACATACGGTACGTTTTGAAAGCGGAGGAGAAATCATCCGTATCATTAGCGCACGAAAGGCGGACCGTAAAGAGAGGAGCCGTTATGAGCATCGTTAAACATAAACGAGGTAGTGCGCCTGAGGTAAGCGCTCGTCGTGTGGCTGAGCTCAAAGCATTAGCTGAAAAACCAGATGCGGAGATTGATTACAGCGATATTCCTGCCACGGACGATGAACAGTGGTCAGGGGCGGTGCGAGGGAAGTTCTATCGACCACTCAAAACTCAGGCATCTGTACGCATTGACGCCGATGTGATGGAGTGGCTTAAACGGCCTGGGAAAGGTTATCAGACGCGGCTCAATGCCATTTTGCGTGAAGCAATGCTGCGCGATCAAAACAAAAAATAAATAGCGGGCAGCGTTTGGCTGCCCGCTATCTCAGCGTATATTTTCCAGCAGCCGCCACATCACCCACCCGCCAAACCCCATCAGCACCACCCCCGCCGTGCGCTCTATCAGCCACAGCGCACGGCTGAGCTTCTGCTGGACCGCGGGCAAACCCATCAGCGTCACCAGCGCCAGATCCCACGCCAGCACCACCGTCACCATCCAGACGCCGCAGGTTGCCTGCTGAAGCAGCGTCACGTCCGGCCCCAGTAGCGCCGTCATCAGCGCCAGATAGAACAGCGCATTCTTCGGGTTAAGCAGCGCCGAGCCGAGCCCCAGCAGGATCTGCTTACGCAGCGAGGGGCAGCGCTGATGGGTTTCATGCAGCCTCATCGCCTGCGGTTGGCTTCGCACCAGATGCGAGCCGATCCACAGCAGGTACAGCGCCCCGCAAAGCTCTATCAGCGTAAACAGCCAGGCAAACTGGCGCAGCGCGCTCCAGCCGATAATCACCGGAACAATATAAAGCGCGTTACCCGCGGCGATGCCGACGCACAATCCGGCGCTGCCGCGCAGTCGGTAGCGCGCCGCGTAGCCCACCAGCAGGAAGAAGTCCGGCCCCGGGCTTAACAGGGCGACAAAATGCGCCAGCGCCAGGGCGAGAAAAGCAGAAGGGAAGAACAGTTCCATAGCAACCTCGGTTAACAATCTGAGGTCAGGCTACGGTGATGCCAACGTTATTTATTGTCAGATATTGATCGGCCCGTCGCGTACTGGCGCGGCGTGGCGGCGGTATAGCTGACGAAGGTCTTATGAAAATGGCTCTGGTCGGCAAACCCGCTCTGGTAGCCAACGTCGGCGATGTCGTCCCCGGCACGCAGTCGCGCTTTGGCGAACTCCACGCGGGAGATGTTGAGGAAGCTGCCCGGCGTCAGGCCGGTATCCTGCCGGAAGGTGCGGATCAGCGTCTCCTTGCGCAGCGAGAATCGCTGGGCAAGTTCGTCAAGCGAAGGCGGTGCGGCCAGGTCGGCAAGAAACGCCTGCCGCACGTGCTGGCTGGTTGAGCGAAGCGCGTCGGCGTTTGTCACGCAGCGGGGCAGGGCTGAAAGCAGCGTGTCCACGGATACAGGCGACATCGCCTCAACAATATCCAGGTAGCGCTTAAACAGCGCAGGGTCGCGAATCACCTGTAACGCCTGAGGAATATCGGTGTCGATATAGAGCATATGGTAGCTGCGCGGTTGCCCGGCGACGGGGTTGCAGCTGTGCGGCGCAGAGGCCGGGATCACAATGAGGTCCCCGGGGTTAAGGATGTATTCTTTGTCATGACAAATGCAGCAGGTCTGGCCTTCCATAATCGCGCCGATAGAGAGCTGAGGGTGACTGTGGCGTTTGTACGCCTGCGTGCTCTGCCACGTGCTGCGCAACTCAAGGCCTGAGGCGCGGTGAAAAGTCTGCCGGATGTGTCGGGTATCGGTCATATGAACTCCTTCTGGACGTTTTTTATACCACGTCAGCGAACCGTCTGGCAGCGCTTCATTAAGAACCTTCCGGATATACCCAACTTTACGTCCACAGCCAGTCATGTTGACTACCCTTAATACCCTAAGCGGTAAAATAAGGAGATTCGACATGGCTTATCAGACAGTAAATCCTGCCACTAACCAGCTCATCAAAGAATACCCCTCGCATACCGACGCGGATATCGAAGCGGCGCTGAAGGCGGCCGATGCGCTTTACCATTCGGACTGGGCGAAAGGCGACATCAATCAGCGCCTGCCGGTGCTGCATAAGCTTGCCGACCTGATCGACGAGCGCACCGAGGAGCTGGCGAAAATTGCCAGTCAGGAGATGGGCAAGCTCATCGAACAGAGCCGCGGCGAGGTGAAGCTGTGCGCGCAGATCGCCCGCTACTACGCCGACAACGCGAAGCAGTTCCTGGCCCCGGTGAAGTATCAATCCGAACTCGGGGAAGCGTGGGTGGAGCACCACCCCATCGGCGTGCTGATGGCCGTTGAGCCGTGGAACTTCCCGTATTACCAACTGATGCGCGTCCTGGCACCAAACCTGGCGGCGGGCAACCCGGTGATCGCCAAGCATGCCAGCATCGTGCCGCACTGCGCTGAGACCTTTGCCCATCTGGTCCGCGAGGCGGGCGCGCCGGAAGGTGCATGGACCAACCTGTTTATCTCGTCCGAGCAGGTGGCGAACATCATTGCCGACGATCGCGTGCAGGGTGCCGCATTAACCGGCTCCGAAAAAGCCGGTAGTGTGGTGGCCGCACAGGCGGCGAAGCACATTAAGAAATCTACGCTGGAGCTGGGCGGTAACGACGTCTTCGTGGTGCTGGACGACGCGGACCTGGACAAAGCCGTCAAGACTGGCGTGAATGCGCGTCTCAACAACGCCGGGCAGGTCTGTACCGCGGCGAAGCGCTTTATCCTGCATGAAAAGATCGCGGATGCCTTCCTGAGCAAATTCACCGAGGCGTTTAAGCAGGTGAAGATTGGCGACCCGCTGGACGAAAGTACTACGCTGGGGCCGCTGTCGTCGAAAGATGCGCTAGAAACGTTGACCAAACAGGTCAACGAGGCGGTGAAAAACGGCGCGACGCTGCACTATGGCGGCAAGCCGGTGCAGCGTGAGGGGAGCTTCTTCGAACCGACGATCCTGACGAATATCTCGCGCGACAACCCGGCGTACTTCGAAGAGTTCTTCGGCCCGGTAGCGCAGATGTACGTGGTGAAAAACGACGACGAGGCGGTCGCGCTGGCGAACGACTCCCACTACGGCCTGGGCGGGGCGGTATTCAGTCAGGATATCGAGCGTGCGAAGAAAATGGCGTCACGGATCGAGACCGGGATGGTGTACATCAACTGGCTTACCGATACCGCGCCAGAGCTGCCGTTCGGCGGCGTGAAGCGCTCCGGTTACGGACGCGAGCTGTCGGATCTGGGGGTCAAAGAGTTTGTGAACCAGAAGCTGGTGGTGGTGCGTCAGTAAGAGGTCATAAAAAAACCTGCCAGCCGGCAGGTTTTTTAAGGGGATTATTGCACTTCGATCTTGTCCCAGCCGCTTTTGAACATGCAGCTGTCAACCAGCGTATCCCGGCGATATTCATTCGCATCTTCAACCGTGTAGCTCGTGGAAATATCCTTTTTCTTTTTCGATTTGTCCGTTTTTTCCGAGCTCGAACCGGTCACCACGTTATCCGGGGGAAGATCGATCAGTGCCTGCGCTTCGCATTCCGTGAGCTTTTTATTCATTTCCGCGTCGCTGACGCCCGGTTTCACCCATTTGTACTGGACGCAGCCGGTGAGCATCAGCGTGAGGCTCAGAACGCAAAGCGCGGTCATGCGGTGTTTCATCAGAAGGTGACTCCACCGCCTACATATGCGCCGTCAATCAGCGTGTGGTTCGGACGACCGTCTTTACCATCAACGCTCACGTGGCGGTAGCCCACTTTCAGGGTCACCGGCGCGATTGGCGTCCAGCTTACCCCACCGTTGGCTTCCACGTAGTTTTTCACGCTGTTGTTCAGCCCTTCTGGCGCAACGTAGCCTTCACCGTACACGTGGATGCTGTCGGTCAGGGCAACGTTTACGCCGCCGCCGATCGGGAACGCCACGCCGTTATCGCCTTTTTTCGGGCCGATGTAGATGGCTTTGGCACCCGCATTCAGCATCACCGGGCCTACTTCCAGGTTGTAGCCTGCGCCCACGCCGCCGGTCTGGGTACCGTCATCGGTGTTTTTAAGCCAGTTGCTTTCGGCATACAGGCCGGATGAGGATTTCCCCATTTCGAGGTTGAGGTTGGTAAAGTTTTTACCCTGCTCAATGCTGCCACCCATTGCCAGAGCGGAACCCGAGAGGGCGGTCAGAGCAGAAAGAAGAAGGATATTCAGTTTTTTCATGTTTTATGCCTCGTCATTAAATTCATCTGGGGGCACCTTAACAAGCGATGTTTATGACTGCAAATGTGATGAAGGTCGCTGTTTTATGCTGATATTGTTAACTTTTTTATTTGAAATGTTGCATCTATGTTTGATTGTCGAGGTGTCAACGCGTGATGTTCGGACGTTTAGGCATCGTTTAATTTTTTGACTAAACATAAACTGAACGAGGAAGGGATAGTGATTAGAGGCGAATTAATTGAGTTTCTAATAATTTCCAAAAGTATTTCAGATGACACACAATACAACACAACCTTACATTTCCGGGCAATGAATATACGTTCACCCGCGCACGCCGGTTGCCTTTCTATGTCATTTTTCTGACACGTTTATTCTTTACGTTGTTGGCTTCACTTACTGGATGCTAACAATATGAAAAGAAAAATTATTCCTGTGCTTATCGGTTGTGCGCTCTCTTTCTCTGGCCTGGCGGCACAGCCTACCGCTGAGCGCTATGTCGTCAGCTTCCCCGAGGGCTCCCATGTGAAATACAGCGGCGCGTTTGCCGATGCGTTCCCGAACGGGCTCCCGGTGGGGATTGGCTCTGGTCTGCTGTTTACGGGCAAGCAGGGCGATGCCCTGACGTTTGCGACCGTGACCGATCGCGGTCCCAACGCCGATGCGCCAAAAATGGGTAAAAACGAAGCCAAAATATTTGTCACGCCAGATTTCGCGCCGCTGCTGATGACCATCCGCGTTCAGAACGGCAAAGCAGAGGCAACGGATGCCCGCCCGCTGCATGACGATAAAGGCGAGATTAACGGTCTGCCGCTGCAAAGCGGCGTGATTGGTTCCACCAATGAAGTGGCGTTCAGCGATACCTTAAAGACGCTCAAGGGTGACAACCGCGGACTGGATACGGAAGGCATCACGCCGGACGGCAAAGGCGGCTACTGGCTGTGCGACGAGTACGGCCCGTTCCTGATTAACGTCGACAGCAAAGGCAAGATCCTCGCGATCCACGGGCCGCAGGCCGCGGAAGGGGAAAAATCCATCGCGGGCGGTCTGCCAAACATCATCAAATGGCGCCAGCCCAACCGGGGCTTTGAAGGCCTGACCCGGATGCCGGACGGGCGGATTATCGCCGCGGTGCAGAGCACGCTGGACATCGACGGTAAGAGCAAAAAGCAGGCGCTGTTCACCCGTCTGGTGAGCTTTGACCCGGCGACCGGCAAAACCGCGATGTACGGTTACCCTATCGACAGCGCGGCCTACGACAAAAACAGCGACGCCAAAATCGGCGACATCGTGGCGCTCGATAATCAGCACATCCTGCTGATTGAGCAGGGAAGCGATAAAAACGACGGAATGCGTAACCTGATTTACAAGGTGGATCTCAGTAAGGCGAGCGATCTTTCCGCCTTTGACAAGCCGGGCGAGTATCCGGAGTTTGATGATGAGAAAACCCTGGCGCAGCGCGGCATTACCCTTGCGTCAAAAACGCAGGTGGTCGATCTCCGCGCGCTGGGCTGGCAGCAGGAGAAGGCTGAAGGACTGGCGCTGATCGACAGCAAAACGCTTGCGGTGGCGAACGATAACGACTTTGGCGTGAAGGTCGCGATGCAAAACCCGGTCGAGGGTAAGAAGCTTAAGGATTACCGGGTGAACGCGGAAGGCAAGCTGACGCTGGATGATAAACCGGTGGAAACCACGCTCAGCGTGAAGCCGCTGAAGAAGCCGGAGTCCGACAGCGAGCTGTGGATTGTGACGCTGCCGGAGGCGTTGAAATAAGTTTACCGCTCACCCCTCTCCCCACAGGGGAGAGGGGGATTGTTCGGAGCGCATAGTTAAGCGGGGAGGCTATTTCTTCAGACTCGCAAACGCCGCCCGAATTTCCTCCTCCGGCAGCTGGATGCCAATAAACACCATCACGCTGTGCGGCGCTTCATCGCCCCACGGTCGGTCCCAGTCGGCGCTGTACAGGCGCTGCACGCCCTGGAACAGCAGGCGGTTCGGCTCGCCGTCAATCCACAGCATGCCTTTGTAGCGCAGCAGCCTGTCGGCAAACGACAGCAGCAGGTTCTCCATCACGCGGGAGACCTCGCTGATGTCCACCGGGTAATCCAGCTCCACCACAATCGACGCCACGTCGTTTTGCTTGTCGGACATAAAGTGGAAGCGCGGTTTTGCGGTGACGTTCTCTTCCAGCATAAAGCCGTTGGTGTTGAACAGCTGAGACAGGTCGATATCGCCGTGCGTCACCGTATAAATCGGCGCGCGGGAGTTGATGCGCGTCAGGCGCTCGCGAAGCTTAACGCTTTCGCCCGCCACGTCGGTTTTGGTCAGCAGGATGCGGTCGGCGTAGCCCACCTGAGACTGGGCGATGGTGAACTGGTTCATCTGATCGTCGGCGTGGACCGCATCGACCAGGGCAATGACGCCGTCCAGCAGGTAGCGCTGGCAAAGGATCTCGTGAGAGAAAAAGGTCTGAATAATCGGGCCGGGGTCGGCCATGCCGGTGCACTCGATCACCAGGCGGTCAAAGTCGATGTCGCCGCGGTCGCGGCTGTCGAGCAGGTCCAGCAGGGCGTCTTCCAGCTCGTTAGAGCGGGTGCAGCAGATGCAGCCGTTAGTCAGGGTTTTGATCTGCGTGGCGCGATCGCCAATCAGCTGGTCGTCTACGGAGACTTCGCCAAATTCGTTTTCGATGACGGCGATTTTGAAGCCGTGCTGCTCGTTCAGGATGTGGCGCAGCAGGGTGGTTTTACCGGCGCCGAGGAAACCGGTCAGCAGGGTAACGGCAATCGGGGTCATGGTCTCTCCTTTAGCAGCAGCGGACGCCGCCTTCTCCACTTCCGCCGTAGCGCGCTTCCTGACGCTCGCGGAAGAATTCGGTGTAGGTCATGTACGGCTTATCCGGATGGTTGGTCTTCATGTGCTCAACGTAGTTGTCATAGTCCGGGATGCCAATCAGCATTTTCGCCGCCTGACCGAGGTATTTTTTTGCTTCGCCTAAGTTACCAAACATAACGTGTCCTGATAAGAAAAAGCCCGGTGGCGCGCAGCGATCCGGGCCTACAGTACCGTTGTAGGGCGGGTCAGCGCAGCGCCGCCCGCCATTGTTTTAGTGGTGTGAAGAGGTCTTCACGCCGCCTTCCGGTACCGGCACGTACGGGGTTTCTTTATCCGTGCGGCCATCGATGTTGCGCACTTTCATCCAGGTTTTGATGCCGTAGAAGATGATGCTGTACACCACCACCAGGAACAGAATGCTCAGACCCGCGTTGGTGTAGTTGTTCACCACGATATGGTTCATGTTGGCAATCTGCTGCGCGGTTAAATCCGCGCCGCCTGCGGCAATCTTCTCTTTGTACTGGTTAGCCATGAAGAAGAAGCCTTCCAGCTGCGGGTTGGTGCTGAACAGCTTCAGACCCAGCGCCCAGGTGGTGCAGAGCAGCAGCCACAGCGCAGGCACCACGGTAACCCAGATGTATTTGGTACGTTTCATCTTCACGAGGACCACGGTGCCCAGCACCAGGGCCACGGCCGCCAGCATCTGGTTAGAGATACCGAACAGCGGCCACAGGCTCTTCACGCCGCCGAGTGGGTCAACCACGCCCTGATACAGCAGGTAACCCCACAGGCCTACGCAGCCCGCGGTGCCGAGTACGCCCGCCACCAGAGAGTCGGTTTTCTTCAGGAACGGCACGAAGTTACCCAGCAGATCCTGCAGCATGAAGCGGCCCGCACGGGTACCGGCATCCAGCGCGGTGAGGATGAACAGCGCTTCGAACAGAATACCGAAGTGGTACCAGAAGCCCATGTCCGCCCACGGCAGCACTTTGTGGAACACGTGTGCGATACCTACCGCCAGCGTCGGTGCACCACCTGCGCGGTTCAGCACGGACGGTTCGCCGATGTCTTTCGCGGTCTGCATGATCTGCTCAGGCGAAATCACAAAGCCCCAGGAGCTGACGGTCGCCGCCGCGTGTGCGCTGGCCTCTTTCAGCTGGGCCATGATCAGCGCGGTATTTTCGCCGCCCATCTCATGCAGGTTAGGCATGGTGATGCCCAGACCCGCTGGTGGCGTGTTCATCGCGAAGTACAGGCCAGGCTCGATAATCGACGCCGCAACCAGCGCCATGATCGCCACGAAGGACTCCATCAGCATTGCGCCGTAACCGATGAAGCGCGCGTCGGTTTCATTGGCCATCAGCTTCGGCGTGGTGCCGGAGGAGATCAGCGCGTGGAAGCCAGACACGGCACCGCAGGCGATAGTGATAAACAGGAACGGGAACAGGGCGCCTTTCCACAGCGGGCCGGTGCCGTCAATGTACTGGGTCACCGCCGGCATTTTCAGCTCAGGGTTGATGATCACAATCCCGATTGCTAGCCCGACGATCACGCCGATTTTCAGGAAGGTCGCCAGGTAGTCGCGCGGAGCCAGAATCAGCCACACCGGCAGCAGGGCAGAAACGAATGCGTAACCGATCAGCGCGAAGGTGATGGTGGTGTCTTTAAAGGTCAGCGCCGGGCCCCAGTACGGGTCGTGCGCAATCACGCCGCCGAAGTAGATGGAGGCGACCAGCAGCACGATACCGATCACCGAGACCTCACCCACGCGGCCAGGGCGCAGGAAGCGCATGTAGATGCCCATGAACAGCGCAATCGGTACGGTAGAGCAGACGGTGAAGACGCCCCACGGACTTTCGGCCAGCGCTTTCACCACGATCAGCGCCAGCACCGCGAGGATGATGATCATGATCAGGAAGCAGCCAAAGAGGGCGATGGTGCCCGGCACGCGGCCCATCTCTTCTTTGATCATCTCACCCAGCGACGAACCGTTACGGCGCGAGGAGATAAACAGCACCATAAAGTCCTGCACCGCGCCCGCCAGCACCACGCCCGCCAGCAGCCAGAGCGTACCCGGCAGGTAGCCCATCTGCGCGGCCAGTACCGGGCCGACCAGCGGACCAGCGCCTGCGATGGCGGCAAAGTGGTGACCAAACAGCACGTAGCGGTTGGTAGGCACGTAGTTCAGGCCGTCATTGTTAATGACCGCCGGGGTGGCACGCGTCGGGTCGAGCTTCATGACCTTCTGCGCGATGTATAAGCTGTAGTAGCGATAAGCCACAAGGTAGACGGAAACCGACGCGACCACGATCCACAGGGCGCTGACGTGTTCGCCCCGGCGTAATGCGACAACCGCCAGACAGAAAGCACCGAGGATCCCGAGTAAGGCCCAGGGCACGTGCTTCAGTAGTTTTTTAGTATCCATAGTAAGACCTGGTTTTTTATGTAAAGAAAAAAGGGTCAGGGTTCGTTGTGAGGAGGTATTGATTAATGCTGGAGCGATCGTGCCAGATCCCCGCGCGCGTAAAGGACGGTAAATGAATGAGTGGTTGAAAGTGCCGGGTGAGCGGTCAAAGGCGGCGACGAGCGGTTTCGGCGCGCCGCCAGAGGGCGAAATTATGTGATTGAGATCACTTGATTATTCGGGTTGCGCTCTACGGCCAGATAGCTCTCCAGCGTCCTGATGAGTTTCTCCTTCAGCCAGCTCGGTTCCAGGATCTGAATATGGGGGAGCCAGTAGAACAGCAGCGGCAGGATCTGGTTCTCGTGGGCCGCCTGGCAGCGCAGCGTGACGCCGTCCTGCTGCTCCTCCAGCAGCTCCTGTTCCGGCAGAAGATCCCGGCGCAGGAAGTAATGTGAAATATTATCTTTGATGAATATTTTCACTGCGAAAGTATCTTCGGACACCCAGGGATCGAGGCTTTTCTCCAGCAGCTCAAGAACATTTTCTTCGGGAGTGAAGGTCGTTTTCTGAATATCAAACCAGCTAATCTGGCTCAATGAGAAGGATTTCAGCCGGCTATTTTCGGTGGCTTGTAAATACCATATATTTTTTTTGTTAATGAGTTTATAGGGATTAATCAGGCGGGTTTTACCCTTATAAAGGATCTGGCAAACATTATGGTTTTTAATCGATTTCTCGATTTTCGTTAAATGACGGCGAATATCGCGTTCTACCGTATGTTCCGCTTCGTTGCCAAGAATAAGAATATGGTTTTCGTCTACGCGCGTTTCAAGCTTTTGCCAGAATTCCATATTTCTTTCAGGGAAAAAGCTGTCGGCATTCAGAAAGTTAGCCAGAGTGTGATGCAATCCTTGCCCACCCGGCGATTGTGCGGAATGAATCAGCCGATATAGACCGTTACCGGTATGTTCAACAATGGGCGAGAGGGCATTTAAATCCCGGTAGACGGTGCGTTCGGTAATTTTAAATTTCTCCATTAGCGCACCGCGGTTTACCACACCGTTTAAATGTAGCTCAAGGAGAATATCGACCAGACGTTCAGCCGAGCGGCTCCGCGTCGTTTTAGCCATAAGGTCATCCTGTATATATAGGTATGCGCTGAATGATGCGGGTGCACTGACAGGCGGCGTCAGTATTCAGGCATAGAAAATTTCTCTTATGGGTATATAACGGCGTGATTTAGGGAAGGTGCGAATAAGCAGGTCATTTCTTCCCAAGCTGACTCGCTGATTAAAATTTCGCGGATCTGGGCCGATTTTTTTCCCGCAAACACATC
>OGSF01000046.1_pt1 | contig 85065 bp, 45 predicted proteins | sample 1573811 | NCBI WGS metagenome assembly OGSF01 (sample SAMN03295835, study PRJEB24534) | human gut metagenome | isolation source: fecal sample 3 from infant 5 | host: Homo sapiens | place: USA: Pittsburgh, PA | collected 2014-07 | reverse complement strand
CGCCGGCGCGCGCACGGCAATGGTGCGCGGCAACGGTTTTGTGCGGCTGTTGTTTCTGCTGATTGTCGGCGCGTTGATCATCAAGCTCGCATGGGGGTACTGGGGCGCATGAAGCAAAGTGTTGTGATTACCGGAGGGACTTCGGGGATCGGTCTTGCCACGGCGAAAATTTTAGCCGCATCGGGTTTCCGTCCTCTTTTAGTGGGGCGCGATCCCGAACGCGGCGCGGCCGCCTTGACAACCGTTCCCGCGGCCCGATTCTTGCAGGGAGATGTGGCCGATCCGAACGGGGCGGAAGCCATTTTTGCGCAGGCGGCGCAGTACGGCCCGATCGTCGGACTGGTCACCGGCGCCGGTATCTATCATGAAGCGCTTTTAAGTGAGGAAACGGAAGCCGCGTTGGCGGAACTTTTTGCCACGAATGTCTACGGCACGATTCGTTGCTGCCGCGCGGCGATTCCCTACTTACGTGAGACGCGCGGCGCGGTCGTTACGGTAGCCTCTGACGCCGCGGTCAACGGGAATGTGGCCGCCTCCCTCTATGCGGCCACTAAGGGAGCGGTGCTCGCTTTTACGCGTTCATGGAGTCTCGAAATGGCGGTTTACGGAGTGCGGGTGAATGCGGTTTTGCCCGGTGATACCGAGACGCCGTTGACCCAAGCGCAATGGCAAACGCCGGCGGACCGCGAAGAGATGGCGGCGCATTATCCTTTACAGCGGATCGCGACAGCGGACGAAGTGGCGGAAGTGATCGCTTTTTTACTGTCGCCGCGCGCGTCCTTCATCACCGGCGCGGGGATTCCCGTTGATGGCGGCCTCACCGCATGGTAAGGCGGCGCCGATGATCGATCGTTGCCATGTGAAAAAAACAAGATCCCAGGGAGCGTAAACATGTCCGATCGATTGATTAGCATCGCATTAAAGTCTGTTTTTCACATTGCTTTCGGGGTCAGTTAGCGGCAATTGTGGTACAATAAAGACAGAAGAGTTATTTTTGCGAAGGGGTGAATCATATGTCAAAAGACAAACGAAAAATTAAGAATCCGGAGCATGAAGACATTCGTCCGACGGCGGAAGCGCAAGAAGACGTGGAAAAATTAGGTGCGCATGTCCCGGCACCGCAAGTGGAAACGACACTGGCGGCGCCGGAAGTGCCGGCCGCTTATGATGAACGCGACCTGGAAGCGGAAAATTTAATCCGCTGGGGCGCCGCGCGCGCGGGTGTCATTTCGATGACGCCGTTTTTGGGCGGAATTGCTTTGATGGCCAATGAAGTATATATGATCAGCCGGTTGGCGAAAGTGTACGATGTCAAACTTTCGGATCGTACCATTATGAGTTTCCTCGGTGCGTTCGGCGCACGTGTCGTCGGTTCGATCGCCGCGATGCTGATCCCGATTCCGGGCGTCGGTTTACCGGTTGCCGTTTCCGTTACCTATGGTGTCGGTCGTGTGGCGCAGTCGTGGATTAAAGACGGCTTGCCGCTCGATATTAAGCCGTATGTGGAGAAGTTTGAAGACCTGAAACAGGAAGGTCAGGAAAAAGTCGAAGAAATTGCCAACAATGTAAAAAAAGATGAGCCGTTGGGCGACGAAACGCAGGACTTTATGGAAGACTACGCCGGTCAGGCTAAAGTACATAAATTCTTGGGTACGGCCGACAAAGCGCTGACGGAATTGCTGTTGACTTTCGGTGTATCGCAGGCGCAGATCGACGATAAAAAAGCGTTGGCGAAAGGTATTTTTGAAGTCACGAAAGACACGGCGGAAGAACTGGCGGTCGAAGTCAAAGAACGCGTTAATGAAGCCAGCGCCGATGCCAAATTGCGTGCGGAATTACTGAAAGACCGAGCCCAACAAAAAGCGGATGAAGTGAAAGAAAAATCTGTGGATTGGCAGGCGAAAGCCGAAGATAAAGTAGCGGAATTAAAAGATCGCGTGCAGGAAAAAGCCGCGGAAGCCAAAGTGAAAGCCGCCGAAGTGAAAGAGGAAGCGGCCGATAAAGCGGCGGAATTGAAAGAACGCGTGCAGGAAAAAGCGGCGGAAGCAAAAGAGAAGGCCGCGGAAGCGAAAGAAGAAGCAGCCGATAAAGCGGCAGAATTGAAGGACCGCGTGCAGGAAAAAGCGGAGGAAGCAAAAGAGAAAGCCGCGGCAGCGAAAGAAGATGCGGCTGATAAAGCGGCAGAATTAAAAGATAAAGTCGAAGCCCGCGCGGAAGAAATTAAAGCAGAACAGAAACATTAAAAGCGATTACTGCGGAAGGTCACGAGCATATACGCGTGCTGTTCGCAAAAGAAAACGCTAATGAAAGCTAAAGATATCATGACATCGCGTTGGGACACGGGCATTGCCCGGGGGAGGAACTTTAATGAGCGACTTGGATAATATGAAAATGAAAGCCGAAGCGAAAGTGGAAGAACTGGCGGCCAAAGCCAGATACGAAGCGGAAAAAGCGGAGGCGGACGGCGGCGAATTGGCCGATAAAGCGAAAGCGAAAGCGGACGAATACGCCGCGAAAGCAAAAGGCGCGTATGCCGACGCTAAACAAAGCGTCGAAGACGCGGCGGAAAAGGTAAAACAGGAAATTCACGAAGCGACGAAGTAAGGGGGAACATCTCTATGGGAAGATTGTTCAAACTCTTATTTCGCATGTATTCGGCCAAAAAGTTTTTAGGCTATTTCGGAACGTTAGGCAGACGCGCGGGATTCTTGCGGCAGGCAGTTGTCTTGTTTTATTGTCTGCGTGACTCGCGGACGCCGAATTTTGTACGGCTTGCCATTTTGGGGGCGCTGGGGTATATGATTACGCCGGGCGACCTCTTGCCGGATTTTATTGCCGGCATCGGCTGGTTGGATGATGCGGCGGTTGTCGCCGGGGCAATGAAAATTGCCAATAAATATATCCAGCCGGAACACGTGATAAAAGCCAAGAAATTTTTTCCGGGTTGAGAAAAAGCGCTTACCTTTGGGTAAGCGCTTTTGTTTTGTCGGCGCGTCATGTACCGACGGCGGTATAAACTTATTTCCTTTGATCGGGATCGCGCGGCGCGAGCGGCGGCAGACCGGGTAACGTGCGCCGGCGCCTTTGGCCGCGATCGAGATCATATAAATATTACCGTTTTTGTTGTCATCGTGCAATATCTATAACCGTCGCAAAGCCCGCCGTTATAGGCTTTTGTGTTTTCGCTTTCATCGTAGCATTTTCGTTTTCATCGTTAAATTTTCCCCCATTGTTCCCCCACAGCTACATTGATATCTCATCGAGTTTATCGGCAGCGTCGCGGTGCATTTTTTCACTTGCATGCGAATAAACGGCAAGCGTCGTTTTTGGGTTAATGTGCCCGACGCGCTCCATGATCGTTTTTAGTGGAACGCCTAATTCCGCCAATAAAAATATGTGTGTATGCCGGAACACGTGCGTCGATATATGGCGCGGAAATTTAAGCGATCGGAGCGTGCGGTTTATGTTGGAAAAGCGTATAGGGTTGCCGGTTGACGTCGTAAAGAAATAGCCTTTTTCCGTATATTTGCCCTTGTTCCATGCGGCGGCCTTCATGTTTTCAATGCGGATCTGTTTTAGAATTTCAATGGCGCGGCTATTGAGCGCCACAGTCCGGAATGATGATAGCGTTTTCGGCGGCGTTTTTATTTCTTTAGCGGAAAGCCTAACGGCCTGTGAAATCGTGCCGTTTATATCAATGTTTTCGCCGTCAAAATCTTGATAGCGAAGCGCGGAACATTCGCCGACGCGTAAACCGGTAAGCGCTATAAATTCAAGCATAAGCGCGTATCTCGGATTTATTTCATGCACCTTTTGAAGCACTTCCGCCAACTCTTCACGCGTCAAAAACTTTTCCCGCGCGCGTTTTACATCGTCAACTGTTTTTGCGCGTCCGGAAACGGTCATCTCGTGGATAAAACTTATATCTGTTATATACTTCATTCGTTTAGCGTACTTCATGGATTGCTTAAAAAATGAGGCGGTCATGCCGACAGTAATGCCGGACAAGTCGCGTATTTTAATAAATGCCTTTTGTATAATCGGCAAAGTAAGCGCCGATATTAAAACGTTATCGGGAAATATCTTAATTAGCCGCTTGATATAATCCGCATGCGCGCGCCGTGTTGTCGGTCTAACATCAGGCGCGCGGTATTCCGCATACTCTTTTAACAGTTCCGCGAGCGTGATATTCTTTGCCGCTTTTGTTTCCTGCGCCTCGTCAATTTTCTTTTGTAATTCGGCGGTTGCCCATTTCATGGTCGCGTTCGTCTTTTTATCCATCGTAACCGACACGCGCCGACGCGTCCCGGTTAGGCGGTCAATGTACGTTTCAATGGCACGGTAAGAGATCCGGCCGCTTTTCGTCTTTCGCTCCTCGATATACATGGCTTTTCCTCCTTCTTATGGTATAATTAAACATACAGAAAACAGCCCTCCCGGGGCGTGTTTCCTGTCCGCGTCGCCGTTGTGTACATCTCCTAATGTCACGGTTGGCGCGTCTCTCTGCGGGGCGTTGGTAGCGTCCCGCTTTTAATTTATTTAATTATTTAGTGCTTGTTTCGGCTTTGAAAATATAATCATCAAAAATGATATTGGTGCGCCAAATATAAACAATGTCAACAGTGCCATTATTGTTGATTTGATCGTTGACCATTTAAGCGAGCGGCTATAAAAGTAAGTAAAAACAGCGTTAATTATTACTAGATCTAGCGCTAGCCACCTGTAAAACGCGCTATACTCAAAGGCGGTTGCGTTGAATCGGTGTCCATACGCTGACGACCAATAGCTCCCCGCAATGGCTATCAACACAAAGAAAATAATAGCCACGGCGGTTTCTATTAAGGCGTAAGTGCGTTTTGAATAAAGTGGTTTATTCGCAAGCGCTTGCTTTTGATACTGACTGTATATCGCATAAGACGCGCCAATAATAACAGCCCACTCCAAAATAGTATCCATTTTTACGTGCCCCCCTTTACATGCGCACAAAAATAATTATTTAATAATACTCTGCTTGATGATAGCGCGGCCCAATATACGGAAATCGTCACAGTTGTTGGCATTGAATATCATAGGCGGATAGGCGGGGTTTTCTGACTGCAAAATAACGCTTCCGGCGTGACGATAGAAACGTTTAAGAGTAACGGCGTCGCCGTTGATGCGCACGACTACCACTTGACCGGATTCCGCCTCATTTTGTGACTTGACGAAAACCGTGTCGCCGTCGTAAATGCCGATGCCAGTCATGCTGTCGCCGGTAACACGTAAGCAAAAATCGGCGTTTGCCGTTGTTCCGACATAACCTTCAAAATGTTCTTCCGACAATATCGGTTCACCGGCCGCAGTAGTTCCCAATAAGGGGACTTTTTTTAATTTAGGCGCGAAAACATTCGGGTCGTCTGGTATTGAAACCATCTTGCCCTTATCTTCCAACAAGTCCGATTTATTAATTTTGAAATAGTTGGCAAGTTGTTCAACAACACCCATGCGCGGCAAAGACTTTTGAAGCAGCCACTTGCCGACGGTGCTTTCAGATACGCCAACAATGCGGCTTAATTCTACGTTGTTAAGGCCGTGGACTTCCATATACATTTTTAAGTTGCGGCTAAAAATAGCGCGAATTTCAGTCTCTAACATATCTAGATCCGCTCCTTTTATGAATAGTATAGATTAAAATTCTTGAACGGTCAATATTTTTTTGAAAAAAGTAGAAAAAAAGTCTTGACTAGCACAAAATTCTAGATTATACTATAACCAAGATAAAGGAACGGAGGTGAAAAAGTGCAAATTTCATTACGAGCGGCGCGCGTAAATGCCAGCCTTACTATTAAGCAAGCGGCGCCAAAAATCGGTATCGGTAAGGACACTTTAATTCGGTGGGAAAAAGAACCTTGGCGCGTAAGTGCGTTGTTCCAGCAACGAATTTCACAGGCCTACAAGATACCGATTGACAACATTAATTTTTTACCCAAAAACTAGAATTAAATTCTATAAAAGAGGAGGTGAAGCAAATGGCGGCAACAGCCGAGCAATGGGAAGCATATCAAGCGGTGAAAGCGTTGCTCCGGCGGGACCAACAAAACGTACTATCAGAAATTGAGTGGTACATGGCGAACACGGAACCGGGGGCTATGCTCGCAGAAGTTGATGTTTTTAACGAACGGGTGAACGCTTTGCGCGGTCGATACTATTCGCCGGTCGCAAATCATCATTTTTTGCTCAAGTTGGGAATTATTGATATTAGCGCCCCGAAATGGTCGACCGTTCAAGGGCCGTTCGACGGGGTGCGACTATATCGCGGGCGCTATGGGTGGAGACTTGCAATCCGGATTTCCGATTACTTTTTAAGGGTAATCGGCGCGTACATTCGCGATGAAAAGGGGGCGTAAAAATGGCAGACGTTCAACTGATAGACGGCCCGGTGCTTATTTCCGCCAGCGATACATGGTGCAAAACAAGCGGGCTAAAAAAATTCGTAGGTCTCGGCGACACAAAGATCCGCGAACATGCGGCGATGATGGAGGCTAGCGGTAAATACGATGACAAAATCATCAGTTATCCGGGCATGCGGCTTATTAATGCCGGGGCGTTCATTGATTATCTTGTGACGACGCAAAGCCTCAAGGCGAAAAAGAGGTTGGAAAAATGACATTATCGCTATTGGATCTGATTTTTATTCTGCTTCTATTCGGCGCATTTTTTATCGCCGCGGTGACTTCGGTAATGCTGGTAATAAAGAGCGAATGCGAGCGCCGGGGGATAGCGTATAAAAGCGATGAAAGAGGTGAAAAGAAATGAAAAGGCGTAGAAAATTGACCGCCGTTCAAAGGCTGGTATTAGCGCTGATTTTCATTCATGAGCATTGGCGGACTATCGGGGCGGCTATCGGCGGAGCGCTTATGTTAATAGGTGCGGCAAACTTAATCACGGCCGATGTCGAATTATATGTTGATTATTTTGTGGCGCTTGCGTATTTGGCAAAAAGTTGGGGCGCAATTATCGGCGGCGTCGTACTGATGAGCCTGTGCGTTGAAGACTGGGAGGAAGATTATGAATGAAATAAAAAAGGCGTCCGCGGCAACGGACGCACAAAGAACTATACACATAAATTATAGCACGACAAGTCTCTTCCATCAAAAAGTGATGGGGAAATCAATTACAAGCGAATTGAAAGCGTTTGAAGACATCGGCGAACATCTTGCCAATTTCATTGATGAGACGGATATTCTTGACGAGCGTTCATTGGATTATATCCACGGGCAAGGCGAAGGCATGTTGAAAGTAGTTGACGGCATGAAAGAGATTATCCAAAAGATAATCGACAGAAATGTAGAGGTGCATATATGACATTATACGAAATCGGCGAAAATTACCGCGCATTGGCGGAACTCCTTGAAAATGAAGAGGTAACACCGGAAGAAGTTGCTGACACGTTCACCGCGATTGAAGATGCGGCGGGCGCAAAAATTGACGCTATCGGTTGGCTTTTCCGCAACCAAATGCGCATGGCGGAAGCATTGAAAGCGCAAGAGGCGGAATTTGCGCAAATGCGCAAGCGTAAAGCACGCGCGATGGAACGGCTGAAAGGCTTGTGTTTAACGTATTTAACGCTAACCGACAAGCGGGTGGCGGCGGGTGATTTATTCACCATTAAGCGCCGGAAGAACCCCGCGCGCGTCATCGTAAGTGATGAGGCGGCTATTCCGCGCGAATTTATTCGAGAGAAAGTTACGACCAGCGTCGACAAAACGGCTATCAAAAAGGCACTGAACGCAGGACAAGCCGTTACCGGCGCATTTCTGGAACAGGGGGAGAGCGTGGTGTTTGAGTAACTAAAAAACGAGAGACGCGTTAGGTATTTAAGAAAGGAGAAAATAACTTGTCATTTCAAATTACGCGCGGCAAACAAGAACGGGCGCAGCGCATAGTGATTTACGGTATTGAAGGCATCGGCAAATCCACATTAGCGTCGCAATTTCCCGCGCCTTTATTTATCGACACGGAGGGCGGCACGGCACACATGGACGTCGCGCGCTTGCCCGTACCGCAAACATGGGAAGAGCTGAAAGAAATGATTGCGCATATTCCGAAAGATCCGGCTATTGATGACTTTAGCACCATCGTGATTGATACCGTCGATTGGGCGGAAATGTTATGTATCGAATACGTTTGCAAAAAGCACGATAAGACCAACATTGAATCGTTTGGTTATGGTACCGGTTACACCTATGTCCGGGAAGAATTTGAGAAATTTATTAAGTCGTTAAACGAGATTATCGCGGCCGGTCTGAATGTGGTACTCACGGCACACGCGCAAATTCGTAAATTCGAGCAGCCGGGAGAGGCGGGCGCGTATGACCGTTACGAATTGAAATTAGGTAAACGCACCGCATCACAAACGGCGCCGATTATTAAAGAATGGGCGGATATGCTTTTATTCATCAACTATGAAACAAAAGTGTACAACGTGAACGGTACGGAAAAATACAAAGCGACCGGCGGGAAACGAACCGTGTACACCACGCACACCCCCGCCTATGACGCGAAAAATCGGCACGATTTACCGCCGTCATTCCCGCTTTCATATGAACCGCTGGAAAACGTTATTCCGAGCCGATTTAAGCGGGAAATCGACCCGCGGCTGGTAAAGCTGATGATCGACGCCGATGTAACCGATGAGCAGGTGCGCGCGGCCGTTGAAAAGGCAGGATATTATCCGGCATCAAAACGGCTGGAAATGTACCCGACCGAATTTGTAGAAAAGAACTTAATCAAAAATTGGGACGGCGTTGTGTCCGTCATTAAAGAAGCTAAAGGAGAATAACAAATGGAACAAACAGCTAACTGGAAAAAATTCGCCAACACTCCGAACGGAGAACCACAAGTGCGTGAGTTAGGTTGGGGAGATGAAATCACCCAAGACAGCAATAATTTTGATCCGTTTGAAAATGGCATTTACATGTTCACCGTCAAAGAATACGAAAAGACGCGGACGCGCGGCAATGAGAAATTTCCGCCGTGTAACATGGCAAAATTAACGCTTGAATTATCCGACGGGCAACGCAACGTGCGCGCCTTCGATAATCTCGTATTACGTAACGATTTAGAGTGGAAAATCGGGCAATTCTTTCTGTCTATCGGCATGAAGAAAGAAAACGAACGGGCGCGCATTGACTTTGACGGCGCGATTGGTAAAAGCGGCTATGTGAAGGTAGAGAAAAAAGCATACACAAACCGCGACGGACAAACACGGTGGCGCAATGAGATTGCCCGCTATCTCGCGCCGAATGACAAGGAATTATTGGCGTTCGTCAAGGCGGCCGCCGATAACACGAACCCGCCGTTCTGATTATGCGACTACGCGACTACCAAGAACAAGCGGTGGAAGCAGTGTTCGCGGAGTGGGCGAACGGGCGACCGAAAACGTTGCTCGTTTGCCCGACCGGAACGGGCAAAACCGTAATCTTTTCCGAAATTGTACGGCGCATTGTAGCAGCCGGCAAGCGGGTGCTGGTACTTGCGCATCGTGAAGAATTATTGAACCAAGCGGCGGAAAAGATTGAAACGCTGACCGGATGCATGACGGCGCTTGAAAAAGGCACGCAAACGAGCCTTCACAGTATGGCGCCGATCACCATTGCAAGCGTGCAGACGCTATCAAGAGAAAGCCGTTTACAAGCCTTTGATCATGACCATTTCGACACGGTCATTATTGATGAAGCGCATCATGCGCTAAGTCCCACATATCGACGTATTATTGACCATTTCCAAGCGAAATATTTAGGCGTAACGGCGACACCGGATCGCGGCGACAAAAAGAAACTGGGTGAAATATTTGATTCGTTAGCCTTTGAATATTCGACCATTACGGCGATTAATCAAGGTTATCTCGTGCCGATTATCGCAAAACAAATACCGCTAAAAATTGACATCAGTCAAGTTGGCAGATCCGGCGGCGATTATGCGGCCGGCGATAGCGGACATGCAATTGAACCGTATTTATCGGAGATTGCGCGGGAAGTTAAACCGCTTTCTTCTGACCGCAAAATAGTCATGTTTTTACCCCTCATTGATACAAGCCGGAAGATGGTAAAAGCGTTACAGGATATCGGCATATCCGCGGCGGAAGTGAACGGCGAATCGGCTGATCGTGCGGACATTATCCGCGATTTTGAACGCGGTAAATATTCCGTACTATGTAACGCTATGTTATTGACGGAAGGCTGGGATTGTCCGGAAGTAGATTGCATCGTCATTTTGCGGCCGACTAAAATCCGAAGCCTTTACGTTCAAATGGTGGGCAGGGGAACACGTCCGGCGCCGAACAAAAAAGATTTATTATTGCTGGACTTTTTGTGGCAGTCGGGGCGAATGGAACTGTGCCGGCCGGCTGACATTGTCGCCGATAAAGAAGAAAAACTGGCGCGGATCACACAAAAACTTACCGATGCGGACGGGGAACAGCTGGACCTGTTGGAACTTGCCGACGAAGTCGATCGCGATATTGTCAAAGAGCGCGAACAGGCAATGAAAGACCTGCTGGAAAAAAACAGCACGAAAAAGAGTAAGACCGTCAACGTTATGCAATTTGAATTTTCTATCGGCGGCGGCATGCTGCTTGATTATGAACCCGACTTTGCGTGGGAACGCGAACCGGTTACGGAAAAACAAGCGCAGACATTGCGAAAGTTGGGCGTTGATCCGGAGGGCATTTCATGTAAAGGCGCGGCCTCCGTTGTCCTTAATCGCTTATTTAAGCGTATAGACGCAGGATTGGCGACGCCGTTACAGATGCGGACGCTGGAACGATACGGCATGAAAGACGTCGGCAATTGGACAAAAGACCAAGCGACACGGGCGATCGGTTTCATTGCCCAAAACAAATGGAAGATGAACGCCATCGTAAAAGAGCAGATTAGGGGGATTCGAGCATGAACCGTGACATATTAAAGGCGCTCGACTGCATCGACCCCGCCGCGCTTGATTATCAGGACTGGCTAAATGTCGGCATGGCGTTAAAGTTGGAAGGATACCCCGTGCATATTTGGGAAGACTGGAGCCGGAACGACACGGCGCGTTTCCATGAAGGAGAATGCGCGCGCAAGTGGGCAGGATTTAACGGTAACGCGACACCCGTCACGGCGGGGACTGTGTTCATGCTTGCCAAACAGCACGGCTGGAAGCCGGCGGCGAAAGATGTACACGAGTTAGCATGGGACGCCGAAATAACGCAAGATTACAAGATCATTCAAACAGAATGGCTGGAAGGACGGGAACTGGTTGAGCCTTCCACATGGGATCCGGCGCAACAATTAATCACCTATCTTGAAACGCTATTTGAGGCGGACGAACATGTCGGCTATGTGTCGGAAAGCTACCATGCGAAAAACGGCCGATATTTGCCGAGTATGGGGTTTTGGGACAGAACGGCGGGACAACTGATTGAATCGCTACGCCGAAGTCCGGACGACATTACCGATACCATTGGCACATACAACACGGAGGCTGGCGCGTGGATTCGATTTAACCCGCTGGACGGGCAAGGTTGCAAGAACGCCAATGTGACCGATTATCGCTATACGCTGGTTGAATCGGACAGCACCGACATTGAAAAGCAAAATGAAATCTTGCGGCAGCTGGAAATTCCGGTGGCGTGTCTGGTATATAGCGGCAAAAAGTCATTGCACGCGATTGTCCGCATTGACGCCATCAATTATGACGAGTACCGAAAACGCGTTGATTTTCTGTATAGTGTCTGCGAGAAAAATGGTTTAAGCGTTGACCGGCAAAACAAAAATCCGTCCCGCTTATCTCGATTGCCGGGCGCTATTCGTGACGGTCACAAACAATATTTGGTGGATACTAACATCGGCAAACGCAGCTGGGCGGAGTGGCGAGAATGGATTGAAGCGGTAAATGATGATTTACCCGATCCGGAAAGCCTTGCCGATACATGGGACGATATGCCGCCATTATCGGCGCCATTGATTGACGGCATTTTACGCCAAGGCCACAAAATGCTATTAGCGGGCGCGTCAAAGGCGGGCAAGTCGTTCGCGCTAATTCAATTATGCATCGCCATTGCCGAGGGCAAACAGTGGCTAGGTTTCGATTGCGCGCAGGGACGCGTGTTATACGTCAATTTGGAACTGGACAGGGCGAGTTGCCTACATCGTTTCAAAGAAGTATACGCGGCCACAAAGACTGCGCCAAAATCAATAAAATCTATTGATATTTGGAATTTAAGGGGTAAATCGGTGCCGATGGATAAGCTTGCGCCTAAACTCATCAGAAGGGCGCAAAAAAAGAATTATATCGCGGTTGTTATTGACCCGATATATAAAGTTATCACCGGCGATGAAAACTCCGCTGACCAAATGGCGCATTTTTGTAATCAATTCGATAAGGTATGCACGGAGCTTGATTGCGCCGTCATTTACTGTCACCACCATTCAAAAGGTACGCAAGCCGGCAAACGGTCAATGGACAGAGCGAGCGGCAGCGGCGTATTCGCCCGCGATCCTGATGCGCTGATTGACATGACGGAACTGGACACGGAAAACATCGACACCGGAGGACGAACGGCGTGGCGGATTGAGGGAACGTTGCGTGAGTTTGCCCCCTTTGAACCGATTAACATCTGGTTTGATTATCCGCGACACTATCCAGACACGGAAAATGTTTTGTCTGACAGTCGAGTGTTAGGCGCATTCCTTAACGCTGAACAGTTGAGCAAAAAAGGCAACGCGGCAAAACAAGAGAAGAAACAACGGCGCATGGACAGTTTGCAGACGGCCTTTGAAATATTTTCACAAGTGGGCAAGAACGGAAGTGCGGCAACAGTAGACGGCCGGGCAAAAGTTTCTGACGTTGCCGAATATTTGCAGGTATCGGAACGAACCGTCCGAAACTATCTTAAAGAATATTCCGAAACCGGAGGAACATTACAGATAGAAAACGGAGAGGTTTATGACGCCGGGGAATGTAAATAAAAGGAGTGAAAAACGCGTTAACAATATTGAGGAAAAACCCGCATATATATAGGGAGTTACTTTCCGTAACTGACAGGGGAAAGAGGTGGGCGGGAAAACACTCCGGGGGTCGCAAGGCTCCCCCGGAAGTGTCGTTCCCTTGCTCCCTCCCCTTTCCCGTCTGATTTTTTCCGAAAATCAAAAATAAAATCAAAGTGTTTAGATGGATAAAGAGGGTAAAAATGAAGCGTGGCGGAGGTGTTGAAGATGGCAAAAAGGGCAGAAAGGGCATTGAGCGAAGAACAACTAGAGCAAGTGGAAGAATTATTGAAAGGCTTTAACGAATATCAAGTTTTTGAAATCGTTTCAGGCTTGAGAACATGCAACGCTAATGTGGCAATATACGCCAATACAAAATATAGAGATAATCAAATGCAACAAATTCGCTTTGGTCTTGAAAAGGGGCTTGATGTGTCTTGCTATGCTGACCCCAAGTTCAAATGGAAGCAAATGTGGCAGATCCGCGAGGGACTTGAAAGCGGCGTTGACGTGGGTATTTACGCCGATCCTAAATTCAGTGACCTACAAATGAACGCAATTCGTATCGGACTTGTAAAAGGCCTTGACGCAGCGTCTTATGCTGATCCGGAAATCGGATCATTTGAGATGAAACAAATACGAGAATCCATGGAAGAAGCGGCGTCTAAATGACAAACGGCAAGCAAAAAGGAAAGCGCGGCGAACTTGAGTTTGCCCGATTATGCCGCGCCAACGGTTGGGAAGCGCGGCGGACTGCTCAATATTGCGGAAATACGGGAGAGGCCGCCGACGTGGTCGGCCTTCCGGGCGTGCATGTGGAAGTAAAGCGAGTGGAACGGTTGAACATTGAGGACGCAATGGCGCAAGCTCGACGAGATTCTCAAAAGAGCGGTCGGGTGCCGATTGTGGCGCATCGCAAAAATCACTGTGAGTGGCTAATCACGATGGCGGCGGCTGATTGGTTTGAAATGTTTAGAGAATGGAGAGGCGATCAAGATGATTGAGAAGGTAAATAAAAGCGGCGTATTAATGGAAGAGGTGCAGAACATTACTAGCTATTGGTTCGGTATGAAAGCAAAAGGCTTATTTTATGACGAAGAGGATGCGTTTTTTCAGGAAGAGGACTACGCAAGGGAAATCGTTTATGCGGTTCGGTGCTGGCTGCTAAAAAGACGCGGCGGCGAGATTGACGATGAAACGATGAAAGAGTTCGTCGGCATTCTGGTCGGCAAAAGACTTTAATAGAGCAAGGAGAAAAGCAAACATGAATAACGACATCATTAATCATCCGGCGCACTACACGGACGGAAAGTTTGAAACGATTGAGGCGATCGAATCTTGGCGGCTTGGGTATCATCTGGGGAACGCGGTCAAGTACATTTCTCGCGCCGGTAAAAAATCTAAAGATACCGAATTAGAGGACTTACGAAAGGCTCGCTGGTATATTAAACGCTATCTTGACCATCACCAAGAGAAAGTGGAAAGCATCGGCGCGATGGAGTACGCCACGGATAAGGGGCTTGATCAGGATCTTTCCGGAGCGGTGCTGTGCTTGTCCGTGGCTACCTTGTTGTCGGAAGAGCCGCAAGACTTATCCGTGCGTCAGGCATTGGCTGCGCTGGAACGGGCGATCGGTGTCAGAGAGGCCCGGGCGAATGATTAACCATTAAGCGCGGTCAGAGGAGGAAGAAACATGACAACTTTCTATAATATCAGGATCGATGGTACGCTGAAATGGATATATGGAGAAGATGAAGAAAGAAAGGCGCTAAAGACGTATTACAGACTGCAAAAAGAAAAGCCGGATGAACAGGTTACCATTGACCGGAAAGATACGGACGAAATGGGAATCATTAAGCGGACATACAGCTACATCGAAGAATATGACGTGTGGGCAGAAGACCGGAAAGGCAGGAAGCGCAATGGCAGTATTCTACACAATAAGAAAAAACGCACAACACGTGGCAATGTTCGGCGAAAAGGATGAATCACTAGCGCTGGCAACGCTGAATAAGTTTAAGAAGCACGAATCGGATAAATACAAAAAAGAGGGGTGGAGCGAGAAATACGCTTGTTGCCGCCACATTACGAACGATGAAGGCCGGGTTATTCTGTTTTCTACGTATAACGGTTGGATAAAAGACTGGAACATGGACACCGACATAGATTTGGTATTCGGCGAATAGGGGGACGCTAATGGTGAACGATCAGGCGCGAGAAGAACTTGAGAAGCTGCGAGAACTTAATATGCGGATTGATGCACTGATTGAGGAGAAGAGAAAGCTGGCGGCTCGTGTGACCAGCCTTGCCCGTCCACTTTCTGAGCCGGTATCGGGAACGCGCCATTCAGACATAGCCAACGCGGCGGTAAAATTGGCCGACATGGACAAAGAAATAGACAAGGCTATAGATGAATATAGCGAACGCAAAAAGCGCATTTTGATACGTATCAACGCAATTACAGATATACGATATAGAACGGTGCTATTTTTGTACTATGCTAATACCGTTCCGCTGCGTTTGCATGAGGTGGCAAGGATAATGCATTACCAGTATTCGACGATAAAAGACATGCACGTGTGCGCGCTTGATGCGTATCAGAAAAAGTATTTCCGATAAGTAACTACCAAAAACTACCTTACAATGGGGTATAATGATAGTGTGAAATTATAGGCACTCTTCCGGGAGTGCTTTTTTATTGCCCTAAGGTGGTGAAACCAATGGCGGAGGCAAGAAAAAAACAGAAAGACAAGGGCGGTCGGCCGCTTGCGGTTACGCCAGACGTTGTCAGAAAACTAGAGAAGGCTTTTACCGTGGGCGCAAACGTCACTCAAGCCTGTGATTTCGCGGGAATTTCCCGTGATACGTACTACAGGTATTGCGAACAAAACGCGGGGTTTACTGACAAAGTAGCAGAATGGAGCGCGCGGACAGGACTGCGGGCAAAATACAACATTCACAAAGCGATTGAAGCGGAAGATGTTGATGTATCTAAATGGTATCTTGAACGGACAGATGACGCGTTTAATCCTAAAAAGCGGGCGGAAATAACCGGAACAGACGGCGGCGCGGTACAAATAGAGTTTGGCTGGGCAAGCGATGAGTAAAGTCGTTATACCGTATACGCCGCGCGCATTGTGGAAAACAGAAATACACCCGGGACTGGAAAAAGCGCGTTTTTCTGTTGTGGTTGCGCATCGTCGTTTCGGCAAAACCGTCGGAATGATTAATCATATGCTAAAGCAGGCGATATTGTGTGATAATCCGTCGCCGCAATATGCGTACATTGCGCCGTTTCGAGTACAGGCGAAACAAATAGCGTGGGCGTACTTAAAATATTACACGTCGCCGATACCGGGGCGGCTGGTGAATGAATCGGAGTTGTTTGTTGAATTGCCGTCACGGCACGATAACAGACAAGGGGCGCGCATATATATCAAAGGCGCGGACAATCCTGATTCATTGCGCGGCAGCTATTGGGACGGCGTTGTACTGGACGAATACGCGCAAATAAAGCCGGAGGTCTGGAACGAGATTATTCGTCCGGCGTTGGCTGATCGTTCCGGTTGGGCGACGTTTATCGGCACGCCAAAAGGGCAAAATGCTTTTTATGAGATGTACCAGCGTGGCTTGCAAGATCCGGCGTGGTACACGTGCCGTTTTACGGTAGCCGATAGCGGTATTTTACCGGAAGAAGAAATTGAAGAAATGAAGCGGGATATGTCCGACGATGCAATCCGGCAAGAATTGTATTGCGATTTCACGGCGTCGGCGTTTAATGTCCTTATTTCGATTGATTTGGTAGCGCAAGCAAGGGCGCGGCGGGTCGTTGAGGAGGATATAACGGGCGCGCCGGTTGTCTTGGGCGTTGACGTCGCGCGGTACGGTGCGGACAGTTCTTGCATCGTGCGGCGTCGCGGTTTATGCATGTATGAGCCGGTCCTGTTTTCCGGCGTGGATAATATGAAACTTGCGGAAATTGTCGCGCGGGAAATTGAAACGCATAAGCCGGACGCAGTATTCATTGATGCCGGACGCGGTGAGGGTGTGATTGACCGTTTGCGGCAATTAGGCTACACGGTGATAGAAGTGCCGTTCGGTGGGAAAGCGGTTAGAGATGACAAGTACGTCAACCGTCGGGCGGAGATGTGGGACGAAATGCGCGCATGGCTACAACGTGGCGGAAGTTTGCCGGAACATGAACGACTGCAAGCGGAGTTGTCCATACCGGAATACGGTTACGATGCGAAAGGGCGCATATTACTGGAAAAGAAAGACAGAATCAAGGAACGTAGCGGCCGATCTCCTGACGTGGCAGACGCGGCCGCTTTAACGTTTGCGGCGCCGGTGGCGAGTCGGTTAGCCGCGGTGCGGAAAACACGCGCCAACACGCAATATTCATTTTTTTAAGGAGGAGAAAACATGTGTAAATTTATTGCTAACGCTTTGGGATTTCGTGCGCCTCGTATGCCGGAAATTAAACAGCCGGCGCCGACAGCGCAAGCCGTCAACGTGACGGACGACACGACGGGGGAAGAAATGGCAGTCGAAAACCGGCGCAAAAAACGCGGCTTCTTATCGACGCGTTCCATGGGGACGATTCTCGGAAGTTCTGACGTAGCCGGGAAAAAGACATTAGGGTAAATCATGGAAACGATACTGGCAAGAAGTCCGACTGCGAAATACAAGGGGCAAAAACGGCCGGCAAGAGAAAAAGCGCAAAAACGGTTTGACCGGTTATTCCGTAAACGTGAACCGTATGAGCGCTGGTGGAAAGAGATCCGCAAATATGAATTGCCGTTTCACGGTGATTTTGAAGAAAACAAGGCACGGGGCGAATCGGAAGAAATTTACAATTCAACAGCGCGTGACGCCGCCGCAATTTTCGCCGGCGGTGTGATGAGCGGACTAACGCCGCCTTCGCGTCAATGGTTTAAGTTGGCACTTGCGGGCAAAGACACGCCGAAAGAAGCGGGGATAATCCTTGACGAGCGACAGGCGATTATGCAAAACGTCTTGGCGCGCAGTAATTTCTATCACGCCGTTTATAGTTGCTATCACGATTTACCGTTTGGGCAAGCGCCGCTGGGTATCTTTAGCGCCGCCGACGGTGTTCATTTCATGCATTATCCGATAGGAAGCTATGCGCTTGATACGGACGCGACGGGACGCGTCAATACGTTCGCGCGTAAGGTGCGAATGACGGCGACGCAGATCATTGAACAGTTTGGCGAAGATAACGCGCCGCAGTCGGTGCGTGATGCCGCAAAGAATAAAAGCGATAACATGTTTGTCGTTTGTTGGCTTGTCGAGCCTAACGCGGAACGGCGGGGTGGTCGTCTTGGGCCGCAGTCGATGCCCTATCGGTCTTTATATTGGGTTGAGGGGTCGCCGACTGATGAATATTTGGCGCTTGGCGGTATGGAAGAATGGCCCGTGCCGGTCGCGCGGTATCAGGTCATCGGGCTAGAACCGTACGCAAAGGGCGCCGGCTGGTACGCGTTGGCCGATAGCAAGATGTTGCAAGTCATGGAACGTGACATTTTGACGGCGATTGAAATGGGAATTAAGCCGCCGATGCAAACGAGCGGGGCGACGTCGCCGAGTGTGAACATGTTCCCGGGCGGGGTCACGGTGAACGCCGTGGCGGACGGTGTGCGGCCGTTGTTTGACGTGCAATTAAACGTGCAAGCGGTGCAAGCGAAAATTGAACAGACAGAGCAAAAGGTGCGGCGCGCGTATGCGGCGGATCTTTTTTTAATGCTGGATCAGATTGAACGCGGGCAAATGACGGCGCGAGAAATTATGGAGCGCACGCAAGAGAAGTTACAACAGTTGGGGCCGGTCGTTGAGCGGCTGCAATATGAATTTTTGAATCCGACGCTTGAACGCGTATACGGGATATTGGATCGGGGCGGAGTGTTCCCGCCGTTGCCGCCGGAGTTGGCGGAACAGTTGGGCGAAGAAGAAGTGCGCATCGAATATATTTCACCGTTAGCGCAAGCGCAAAAGATGTCCGGATTGATCAACATTGAACAGACATTGGCGTTTGCCGGACAGGTCGCGCAAATGTTCCCGGAAGTACTGACAAAGATTGACGCGATGGCGATGCTTGACGTCTACCATGACAATATCGGCGCGCCGGCGGCAATGCTCCGATCAACGGAAGAAGCGCAACAGATTATCGCGCAACAACAGGAGGCGCAACAACAGGAAGAAGCGCAAGCGGCGCAAATGGCAAGTATTCAACAGGCGGCGCCGTTGGCACAAGCGGCGAAGAACTTGACCGACGCAGCAAACGACGGTAATCCGGCAATTCGTGAATGGCTGGGAATGCCTAATGCCGGAGGTGGCGCTCCGTGATGACAAAAGAAGAACGACGCGCACGCCGTGAAACGGAAATGGTGAATCGGCTGGATCGTGACGCGTTGCAAGACGTATTACAAACGCGGTCCGGCCGCTGGTTTATTATGCGATTATTTGACAGTTGTCACGTATTCGAGCGGACAATGACGGGTAATTCGTGGACATACTTTAACGAGGGCGCGCGTGACATGGGGTTGCAATTGCGCGGGCGAATTATCCGTGACGGTCATGTTGACGCGTTGCAACTTGCAGAACGGGAATACGTGGAAAAAATTGCAGAATTGCAGAAATTGAGAAAGGAGGACTAACATGCCGGAAGAAATGGCGAACGATAACACGAACGCGCCAAACGCGGAAGATATTGAAAGCACGCAGGAAACGGAACAACAACCCGACGTGGCGGAATCGTCAGTTCCGGAAAGTTATGACTTTGCGGAGTTTTGTGTAGACGGGGTAGAGTTGGACGAAGAGCGCGCGCAACAATATTCTGACGTATTGAAAGAGGCGGGAATGTCGCAAGAACAAGCGAATGCCGTCACAAAATACGGTCTTGCTTATGCTCAGGAAGTGGCGCAAGAAGTCGCAACGCAATACGAGCAGACACAGGCGCAAGAAATTGAGGGCTGGGCAGACGAGGCGCGCACGGAGTTAGGCGGGCAATTCGATGCGACGGTGGCACAAGCCGCTATCGGTGTTACGTACATGGAAAAGAGCGTTCCGCAATTGCGGGAAATGCTTGACGCGACGGGCTTTGGTAACCGTGTAGAGGCGATCCGCTTATTTGCACAGATTGGGCAAATGGTGGCGGAGGACGACGGCCGCGCGAATCGTGGCGGCACGGCAAACACAAGCGACGTCGCAGGATTTTATAAGAACACTAATTTTGATATTTACTAATTGGGGGTTGAAAACATGGCAACAGTAGGAAATTTAGCGTTAACGCTTTCGGACTTGCGCAAACGCACGGGCCCGCAAGGGGAAATGGATTGGGTGCTGGAAGCGCTGAACGAATCGAATCCGATTCTTGACGATATTCCGTGGCTTGAGGGTAACTTGCCGACGGGTAACCAAACGACGGTGCGCACGTCGATCCCGATGCCGTCGCTGCGTCGCATCAATCGTGGCGTCGATCCGTCGAAGTCCACAACAAAACAGGTCGCCGATACATGCTCCATTTTTGAGGCGCGCTCGGAAGTGGACATTGAATTGTTGGCGCTTGCTCCGGACAAGGCGCAGTTCCGTCGTTCGGAAGATGTTGCGCATATTGAAGGCTTTGGGCAAGCGGTGGCGCGTAATATTCTTTACGGTGATTCAATGACTAACCCGGACGAGTTCAACGGCTTAGGCGTTCGTTATAACGTACTGAAAGGCGAAAAAGGCGATCCGGGCTATCAGGTTGTATCAGCCGGCGGCACGGGCAAAACAAATACGTCGATTTGGATTGTCGGCTGGGGCGAACGTACCGTGACGGGTATTTATCCGCGCAATACGTATGCCGGCTTAAAAGTCCGCGACTTGGGCGAAAATGATGCGGTAGATCCGGACGGCCGCAAGTTCCGCGCGGTGTCCACTCTCTTTACTTGGAAGCCGGGCCTTGCGGTACGCGATCAACGCGCCGTTGCGGCGGTTCGCAACATTAACACAAGCAATTTGTTAAGCCTTGACAGTGACGGCAAACGCTCCTTGATTGAAAAATTTATTCTTGCGAAAAATCGTTTGCGCAACTTGGACACGGTGAACGCGGTGGCCTATGTCAACGATGATGTATATTCGTTCTTAGAAATTTATTTGATTGATAAGAATAACGTACATGTAACGCGCCGCGATCTTGCCGACGGTCAGCAGGTCCTGTATTTAGCGGGTATTCCTGTTCGCAAGCTGGACGCGTTGCGTAGTGATGAAGCGGTCATTAAATAAGGAGGGGTCTTAATGATTTACGATGCAGAAAATACATTTCTTTGGCAAAAAGACGTTGCGTCAGTAGGAACGGGCGGCATTGATTCTGATGTTGTCTATTTGGGTAAAGGCGACGCCGTCCAGCCGTTGTGGTTGGCCGTGACGGTATCGGCGCCGCTTTCTGATGATGCTACCGTCACGGTGGAAACGTCGGAAAAAGAAACAATGGCGGGAAAAAAGACGCTTGGCACGTTTACGCTTGCAAAAGGTGAACGCAAGCTGGCGGCGAAATTGCCGGTCGGTGTACTTGGCTATGTTCGTGTTCATGTAGCGGCGGCGGCAAGCACTTTGGGCGCGGCGAAAATGAACGCCGTTTTGGTCTTGGACACTGACCTGTAAAATGGAAGCATTAATTTTTGGACGGTTGGGGCGGCGGAGTATTGACACGATGTCGGCTAATGAGTGCCGCGCGCGTTTAGACGCCGCGGGTATTCCGTATGCGGACGATGCGACATTGGCAGAACTCCGTCAAGCCGTCAAGGAACTTGAGGGGGCGTAAGCTCCCTCTTGTTTTTTTATATGTTTAGTCAAAAGGCCGCTTATTCTAGCGTCTTTTTTAGTAAGCATATAAGGAGGAAGAAGCAATGACGATAACCGATATTTGCAATTTAGCGCTATCTCATTTAGGCGTCGGGACAATTCGCGACGTACACGAAGAAACGGAAACGGCGCGGGCGTGTAAATTGTATTACGACGCGACGCGGCGCATGCTATTGCGCGAATATCCGTGGGGCTTTGCCCGCCGTGTGGAACGTTTGGCGAAGATGCCGGACAAACAATTTCCGGGACATAAAAACGTGTATATGTATCCGGAATTGTGTTTGTATATCTACCGACTGACAGACGGAACGCCGACGCCGGACGAGCGGCCGCAGTTTGAGGTGTTTAATTTGGACAATAGCACAAAGGTCATTGCGACGGATATAGACGACGCGTGGGCGGACTATGTTTATGACGTAACCGATCCGGACGTGTGGGACGCGGTATTTTTGGAGGCAATGACGCGTAAACTTGCGGCGGACTTATGCATGCGGCTTGTCGGCAATCAAGGCCTGTTCGAGCAGCAATTCAATTTATATCGGGCGGCGCTGGACATGGCAATGACGCAAGTGGCAAAGGAACGGCAAAACGATCCGCAGCCGCTCAATCGTTATATCAATGCGAGGTGGCGTTAATGGGACAAGGTGTCGGCCCGATGTACGCGATTCAGCCGGCGTTCACGACGGGCGAAATTTCGTATGATGTGGCGAACCGTGTAGACTTGGAAAAATACAAGTCGGCACTATTACGCGCCAAAAACGCGATTATTCGGCCCTATGGTGCGGTGTGTCGACGGGCCGGTAGTGAGTTTATGGGCGAGGCGTTGTATTCAGACAAAGACGCTATTTTGGTGCGTTTCGCGCGCGATGCCGACAATGGGGATCTGCTGGAGTTTGGCGATAAATATATTCGCGTTTGGCACAATGGGAAAGATAGCGGCAAAATCATTGATGCGCCGTTCACGCAAGCGATGCTTAAAAAATTGCGCTTTGCACAGTCGGCGGATACTTTGTTTATTTGTTCGGGTGATTTGCCCGTGTATGCGCTAATTAGGGACGGCGGCTATTCATGGACGGGCGGTTGGAAATTAATGCCGTATGAATTTACGCACATGTACTTTGAAAACGAAGATGACTACAGCTCGGCGACCGTGACGCCTAGTTCAACATTTGGCAGTAGTGTTGACGTAACTGCGTATTCCCGATTTGTTCATTCACAACTTAAAGGCGCGCACATACAGATCGCTCATCATATGCCGGCGGAATCGGTAAAGGTGCAGTTTGAAAAGAAAGATACACAGCAGGTTCTTACTTCCGTTCCGGTTTATGTGGGCAAACAATGGAAAGTTACGACGGCGGGGATTTGGACCGGCGATGTGATTTTGGAATACAGATATTCATCTAATAACGTGTGGCGGGAATTTCGCCGCTATTCTTCTGATAAAAACTTTAACGCGACGGAATCTGGAACGGTTGAGGAGGAAATGTATTTGCGCATATCCGTCCAGGCGAGTGGCGAAAGCTTGACGGTTACGCTTACGCGCCTTCCCTATGTGCATGATGGCGAAGCCGTTATTAATTCATGCTCCGCATCTACTTTGAACGTATCTGTCATCAAGCCCTTTGGCGCTACTACTACTACAAAATTATTCAGCATCAGTCCGTGGGACAAGGCGCGCGGTTATCCGCGCACTTGTTGTTTTTATCAGGACAGGCTGGTATTGGCGGGAACAAAGGCCTATCCACACAAAATGTGGTTAAGCCGGACGGGCGATTACGCCAATTTGAGCGTAGAAAAAGCGGGCGGACAAGTAACTGACGATTCCGCCGTGGCGTTGTCTTTAATTTCGCGCGAAATGTATAACATTTTGCATCTTGTGCCGGCGCAGGATTTAATCGTATTAACGGACGGGAACGAATGGATCGTGCCGGGGGATAAGCCGGTTACGCCGAAAACGGCGCAAGTCAAGACGCAGACCATGCGCGGGTCGGCAGAGTGCGAGCCGGTATATATCGGCAACAGGCTTGTATACGTACAGGCACGCGGCGCGACGGTGCGTGATATGGGTTATTCCTATGAATCGGATAACTATAACGGGATCGATTTGACGCTATTGGCGAAACACTTGGTGCAAGGTCACTCCATTGTGACGGCGGCTTATGCGCAAGAGCCGGACTCCGTTTTATACATGGTGCGCGATGACGGTATTTTATTATGCTTGACGCTAATACGCGAACAAGACGTTTACGGTTGGTCGCATTGGACGACAGACGGGAAATTCTTGTGGGTCGAGACGGTGCAGGAAAACGGCGAAGAATCGGTTTACGTCATTGTCGAGCGCAACGGTAAACGTTGTATTGAGCGCTTTCGTTCAGGCTGCAATGTCTACATGGACAGTTACGTACAGGCGAAAAACGGCACAATTCAAGTGCCGCATCTGCAAGGCAAGACCATTGCGGCGGTAGTCAACAATAAGCGGCTACCGGACGGAAACGAAACAAGGATTCAAACAGAATCAGAAACAGACACGGGCGCCGCGGGCCTTTCCTATGAAACGAAGATCGAGCAGCCGGGCGTCGAATTGCAATTGAATAACGGGACTGTACAGGCGCGAACGGTGCGCGTGAATGAGGTGACATTGCGCGTAACCAACTCAAAAGGCGGTAAAATCGGCCACAATTTTAAGCACATGGACGCATTACCGTATCCGTCGGCGGAAAACTTTACGGGGGATATTTTGGCGGTTATGCCGAATATTGACGTCGGCTTTAACACGCGCGGGCGTGTCTGCGTTTCGTCCGATGAACCGTTTCCGTTGAACGTGTTGGCGATTATTCGTTCGATCTCTGTGGGTGGCGGTCATGTCCAAGGTTACAACGGTTGACGCGCGAAGTGTTGACGTGTCTGTGTTGCATCGTTTGGGTGCGAATATGCGGCCGCATGATGTGGAAGAATGTGAGGCGTTTGGCTTGTCGCCGGTGGAGGCCGTGTTACAGTCGGCCTATAACGCGCAAAGTGAATCTTTTGTCGTACTGGACGAACAGGGCGAGGCGCTTTGGGTATACGGGCGCGGTCCGGTGATCGGCGCGGAGGGCGTCGGCATTTGGTGCTTGGGGCGCATCGGATCAGAAAAACACGCAAAATTCTTTTTAAGAGAAAGCAAGCGCGTAATTAATAAATGGCTTAATGAAGGCGCGGTGCTTTGGAATTACGTTAGTGTCAACAATGCGCCGTCGTTGCGGTGGCTTGCGTGGCTTGGCGCGACGTTTGGCGACACGGTCGAAATTGGTGGCGTGCAGTTTGTAAAATTCGAGATAAGGGGGAAATAAAATGTGTCATCCGGTGGCGTTGTTGGCTGCGCAAGTGGGTATGCAACTTATGGGGCAGCGGGCGCAAACAAAGGCCAATATTAATATGTATCGGGCGCAAGAACAGGCGGCGCTAACGAATCAAAAAATGAGTGAACGCCGACAAGAACAGATTGCGGAAGAATACGGACGGGAAGAAGGCCGCATGCGGGATCGTATGCGCCTAATTGCCGGGCAAAACGCGGCGGAGGGAGGCGCGGCCGGCTTGCAAATGGGCGGGTCGCTAATGGACGTCTTGGGCGCGTCGTATGGTGGATATTTAGACGACAAGGCGGCCAACTTGCGGAATCAGCGAAATGACGTATATAACGAATTTGTCCAAGGCTGGAATTACGGGCAGGAAGCCAAACAAGCAAGGGCGGGCGCGTATAATGCAAAACTTGCAGGACGCCGGGCAATGCTTGGCACGATCTTGGGCGGTGCGCAACAATATTACGACTTGCGGTCAAACGTCGGGGCGGCCAATTATAGCAATGCGGCGCCTGATCCGACTGTGCGGCTTGGCGACATTATGACAAATAATAATTACACGATATACAAACAAGGCGGTAAATTCAGATTAAAAGATAACCACACGCCGTGGCTTGCGGGTAAATGGAGGTAAGTTATGAAGCTGGAATCTTATACGCCTTCTGTGCGCGGAAACGTGCAACAAGCAAGAACAGGCGTTGCCGGTAACCTTGAAACGCGCGGAGGCAATGACACAACGTGGGGACAATTAGGCAAAGTCGCGGGAATTGCCCTTGAGGCGCAGATCAAACGACAGGAAGATGATGATGCCTTGCGCGTCGCCAATGCGCAAAGTGAGTACATACGCCGAACGAACGAGGTGTTATACGGTGACGGCGGAATGGCGTACCGGCAAGGGGAAAACGCGACGCGCACGCGGGAAGATTATTTGACGGCGGAAAAAGATATTCGCGCGCAAGTATTGAGCGAATCGGGCATAAAAACGCGGCGCGGGCAGGAGTTGTTCCAACGGCAGGTGGAAAAATCACTTACAGCAAACGAAGCGGACATTTTGGGGTGGGAAGAAAAGGGCCGCAAACAATGGATCGCGGACACGGCAACGAACAAAATGGAAGCGACGCTTGCGGCCGCTATTAATACGGGCAATATAAAAGCGGCCTATGACGGCGTCGATCAAGGCTTGGCGTTACAGTCGAGTTATTTAGATGAGGCCGGCTATCAAGCGGAACAGCGCAAACGTTATACAGACGTAACGAACAGAATGGTCGGAACATTAATTAATGCGGGCAATTATACGAAGGCACTGACGGCGATTGAACACGCGCGCGAAACGGGCTTGGTGTCCGGTGACGTATTAGAGAAGCTGGAAAGCGCCGCAAAAGAAAAGAAAGGCGTATTGCAAGCAAAAGAAAACGCCGCCGATTATGCAACATATTTTTCAGGACAGGGCAAAAGAATTTGGGAGGTCACGCGGGAAGCGTTTTCCGCGGTGTTCCGTGAAAAGAACAAAGGACGCGGAGGCAGTCGCGCAGAAATTGTTGAACGCTTTTTGGCGGCGACTTGTGGGCAGGAAAGCCACGGCGACTATAACGTGGAAAACAACTCAAACGCCGCGTCCGGCAGAGTTGCCCGCGGCAAATATCAGATTATCGACGGTACATGGCAGACGTACGCGCCAAAAGCAGGGCTTGATGCAAACGCGCCGAGAACGCCGGAAAATCAAGAAAAAGTCGCGCGGGCAATGGCGGAAGAGTATTACGACTTAACCGGCGGCGACACGGGGCAAATGGCCGCATGCTGGTATGTCGGCTCACCGGTTACAGGCTGGTCGCAAGAGGCGCTTAATCGGCCGCAAATATCCGACGACGGAACAGTGTATCCGTCAATTCAAGAATACATGGATCAGGTACAGGCGCGTATGGGCGGCGGGCAATTAACGGAAGGCCAACTGTTTGAACAGGAAGAACGAGAATGGCGGGCGTTTCAAGCGCAAGCGGCGGAACAAGAACGCGCGTATCGGCAAGACTTGCAGCGTCAAAAAGACAGTATTGAAGATGCACTTGAAACAATGACGCCGGAAGAACAATTGCAATTCTTGCAGGAACAAACGGCGGGCAATGAGGACTTAAAGCGCGCCTATCGGCCCGCTATTCGGGCGCTTAAAGCGGAGGGCGCAAAGATACACGATTCGCAAATGGACGGTATAAAACAGTTGATTGCGACGCGTCAAATTCAAGATCAAGAAGATCTGACCGGCTTTTTTGAACGCCACGGCTTAAAACCGACGTTTGCGCAATATAAGCAATTAAGCAATGAATTAACGGCGGCCAATGAGGGCACGGGCAAATATCGGTACACAAACGACGGCGCAATTAAGTCGGCAGTAAAAAAACTAGTAGGCAATAAACGCGGCGACTTTGACACAATGTGGGCGGGCGCATCGGTTGCCCTTAATAATGAGGCGGTAAAGTACCAGCAAGAACATCAAGGACAAATGCCGCCGCCGGCTTGGCTGGAACAAACGGCCGCGCGGTTAATGACGGACAATATATCCTTTGCGCATCACCCGCAAACGCAGATCACGCGTGCGGAGTTGGGTACATACGGGTATTCTAACGCGCAAGAAGTAAGCAACGAACGGGGCGAAATATTTATTCGCATGTTTGCGCCGGACGGTGAATTTATAGACGTTGGCGCGGATCAGGTGCCGCAATGGCTTGAGGGCGTTCGTTCCGGAGCGTACGGGGGCCTTGGACAATAGGGGGTATACATGGATAACAGAGAAGAACGGCAAAAACAGGCAGACGCGGCGTTTCGTTCGTCCGGCTTTGGTATGCCTAAAATTGCGCCGTCTCCGATACAACAAGAGGCGGACGCGGCGGCCAGCTTGGTCAACGCAAAGCCGATCGAGCAGCCGCCAACTTTGTGGGAACAAGTGCGAAATAGTGAAATCGGGCGTTCTTATTTTTGGGGCAAAGAGGACTATTCGCGCCGCGCAAAAGAGATCGCGGACCGTCTGCAAGTGTCTCCCGACGTCGTTTCTGTTTCCGGTGAAGAAAGTTTGAAGCGTTGGGAAAACACTTTTCAAACGCTGGAAATGGGCAAGCGTGACGACGAATTCGCGCAAACGTGGAGCGACTGGAACGACATTTCACAGACGGAACGGGCAATTCGTGTACACAATTATTCCGACGTTAAGCAAACAATGGGCGTTGTGGATAATGTTACGTCGGGTATTCGCCAAATGGACGCGCAAATTAAATTATCCGCTATGGGCAATGAACGCATGGAGTTAGAGGCGCAAGGCAAAAATACTGACGAATTAGACGCAAAAATTCAGAATCTGCAGAAGTATATCATGTCGCAGTCGGGCGACGGCGGTATCATTCATGACACGTCAAGCCAGCTATACATGATGGCCAATCAATCCGTTAATTCCGGCAAGGAAATCATGATCGGGTCTTTAATGGGCGCGGCGGCCGGTGCGGCGGCGGGCGGTGTTGGTGCAATTCCCGGCTTTATTACCGGCGCCGGCTTGGGGTATCGTGCGGGCCTGTTTAACCGTATGAACGAAATGGAGCGCGGCTTGTCATATCTTGAATATCGTACCGGCGGGGAATACGGGAAGATGTCCGCAGAAACGGCGGCAAAGGCGGCCACGGCTGTTGGTATAACTAACGCGGCAATTGAATTTGCGTCGTTTGGTATGGGTCTCAGGGCCTTAAGCATGGGCGCGCGCAAGATTGCAGGACGGACGGCGGCGACGGGCGCGCAGTCGATTATCCGCAACGCGGCGCGTTCCATTGCGTCCGCGCAAAGTGTGGGCGAGGTGGCGAAGATTTTCGCAAAATCGGCGGGAATCGGCGTTGCATCAGAAACGGCGGAAGAAGTCGCACAGCAAGCGGTGTCGGATATTGCGTGGAACGTGGCGGCCGATCCTAGTGAAGGCACGCGCAAGATGCCGGTTGCGGAAATCATCAGTAATGCGGTTGATGCGGGTATCACGGCGGCGCCGGCTATCTTGGGTATGTCGGCAGTATTGGGCACGGGCGCTAACGTTCGCTTTGTATCGAAAGCGGCGCGCATGTTGCGGCCGGACTATGAAATTCAAAAGGAAATGGCCGTTCATACCGTCGGCGCGCAAATGTTGCGCGACCTTGAAGCGGACAAACAAGCGAGCGCGCTATTCAAAAAAGATCCGGAATTATATACAAAGTCGGTACAAGAGGCGGCAGACAAACAAGGTCTTGGCGCTTTTTTTGTTGATGCGAACGCGCTTATGGAAACAGAGGACGGGCGCAATATCTTAAATAACATGGTAAGCAGTAATATCGTATCGGAACAAGCCTTGCAGACGGCAATCGAAACGGAAGGCCGCTTGGAAGTGCCGGTTGGCGTATATTTGCAAGAAGATTTTACGGAACAGGAACGGGCGGCGGTAGACAAGGCAAGCGCATGGACGCAAGACGGAACGACACAAGCGGAAATGGCGGCGCATTGGGAAAACATGGCCGCAAGCAAGTACGCGCAAGAGTTGCAAGACGATATTGACAGAATGATCCATGCGACCGATCGCGTATTGTCTGATAAGTTTTCGGCGGCGGACGAGGCGGACAAAGAAACAATCCGGCAAGTGTTGATGACAAATCCGCTGGACTTGAACGCGGCGCGCAAGAAGGTGCGCAAAGAAATTGAAGACAATATCGAGCAGACGTTTTCCGATACTATTTCCGTGATGCGCACCGACTTGGCGGACGGTGAAATTCAGTTAGTCCCCGGTCGTGATACTGTTTACGATCAGGACAGAATGTTACGCGCGTCAAGCAATCCGCAATGGTACAAAGATTTTTACGCAACGCACAAACGCAAGCCGCGCAAAGACGAGTTTTACGACATTATGCTCGATGAAGAAGAAAAGCAGGTGCAACGGTATTATTCAAACGGCGTAATCAAGAGCGAACAGGACTACGAAGACGCATTACAACAGATTGAAAACGGGCGCAAAATGGTTGAAGCGTTGCGAACGATAGACGCGTACAAAGATACGTTTGATGAACTGCAAAAAGAAAAGGCCGTGTCCTTGCGCATGTATTTGTCGCCGGACGAAATGAAAGTGTACGACGATGTCAAAACGTACATGGATAGCGTCGGCGGAGACGCACAGGAAAGCGCGCATCAAGCGGCGTACTTGTGGGCAAAACGCGCTAAAGTGTTTACGCAAATGATGCACGACATGGGACATACGGACTTTGTCGCGACGGACTATCTTGACATGCACCCGCTTTTCGCTATGAACGAATATACACCGGACGCGGCGGACAAAATGGCGGCGCAATTAATGCAACGCAACGGCGGTATTGCTCCGCGGGAATACTTTCAAAACCGATACGGTGACGGCGGTTATGACGGTCAATCAATGAGCAATCGAGCACGCGCGGCGTATGACTTGGGCGAAAAGCCGATGAGCAAATGGACGAAAGATGAAATCATCGAGGCCGTTTTGGATTATCTTGATGAGACGAAAGCGGAAACGGCAATCAGCGTTGACGAGATAAAAGCATTGCCCGCGTGGTTATTGAGGCAAGAGTTTTTAACCTATCGGAGCTGGCACCATACCGGGGCACTATATAACACGACAGACTTTTACGGTCTTGACTTCAAGGCGCTTGACCTTCCCTTGGCGCACTACCAGGAGAAAATCGAAGAACACAAAAAAGAACTGGCGGCGACAAAAGGCGACAGAGAAAAGGAACGCCAACAAAGAGAAGCGCGCCGAGAACGTCGGGAATTTGAAACACGCATCAAAGAATTACGCAAATACACCAAGTACAAAACGGATAAGGGCCTAATTGCGGCAGTAGACGACGGCCGTGTAACGCTGGAAGAACTGGAACAAAAAGGACAGGAAGAAAAGGCGAAAGGCTATCTTCGTTATACCGAATACAAGACAGAGACGGCACTAATAAAGGCGCTCCGCAATGGCGACATTACCATGGACAAGTTGGAAACATTGCGGGACGAAAAAGATCCAAAACGAATTGCCGCGCGTAAATTGGCAAAAGCGCAAGGCAAAAAAGAATGGCTTGAAGTCGTGGAGAATGATCCTGCTTTGTTCCGTTTATTGCCCGAACAGGCGCGCAATGATAAAGACGTAGCGTTGTTAGCCGTTCACCGTTACGGAATTGGCGCGCTTGAATATGTCGGCGAAACGTTAAAGAGTGATCCGGACTTTATTGTTGGCGCGGTTCGCCGAAATTCCGGCGTATTGTCGCAATTTGCGCCGGCGTTACTGAAAAATAATCGTTCCCTTTTGCGCCGTGTTGTTGTAGAGGCGCCGCGGGCGGCCGGACAACTGCAAAACATTTTGAGCGAAAAAGGGCGTCTTGAATTTATTACCGACGTAGCAAAAGATGCGCCGGCGGCGGTGGCGTCCTTTTTGTCGAAAGAACGGAGACTCTCTCCGCAAGAGGTTGAACGCATTTTTCAAGCATCGCCGAAAGCGGCGGAGCTTGTCGCAAAAGACGATATTAACCACTACAAAAAAGACGCAAGAGACAACATGGAACGGTATCAAGCGGTTGCGCGGGAATTTATGAAGGCGGAATCGCGCATTGAATATTTTCAAGCAGATGCGCAAGAACGGCCGTTAATCTCGTTACACAATACGACGGCGGCGAAGATCCGGCACATTGCCGAATTGGGCGGAATTGCCGTGCCGTCAATCGCTATTACGCGCGCAGATGTTCCGTATAATCGTTTTGGCAATATTACTTTAATTGCTGGTTCTGACTTTATTAACCCGAAAAAGAAAGAAAATCCGACCTTTGACACAGATGTATATTCGCCAAGATATCCGCAAGTTTATGACTACAAGTTGGAAAAAGGTGCGGAAAAAGAACTTGTTTCTTTTTTTACACCTTTAGTGAAAAAGTTTAGCGGTGAGGATATTGGCGCGGGGGCGTTGGCAGACCTAAAGAAGGCATTAGCCGGCGGACTTGACGGCGTTCTTTCTAAAAGCGGACTTGATGAAAACGAAACGGCACAAAAAGCATGGTTTGCGACAAAAGGACTGACGGCAAAAGATTTGCCAAGCACAGAGGCACGATATAAATACTGGATAGACAACCATTCAGAATTTAAGGAATGGCTTGCGCCTTTGTATCGTGCCATACCAAAACAAGCGCGCATTTTAACCGGATATACTGCAAGCGGGCGACAGCGTTTCAAAGATTACACGCTGGATAATATCGTTAAAATTATGCGCGGTAAGGCGCGCAATGAAGAAGGCATGTATTACGGAGTTGGCAACATTCGTGCGGCGCATGCAAAAAAATACAAAAACCTAACCGAAGTACAAAATGACCGGAATCGCATTACAAGTCATGAGGACATGGAAACATGGAAAGAAAAACTTAACGAAAAATGGGAATCCTTAACGCAAAAAGCGGGCGGCGCAAAGGCGGAAATCATTGCCGACATTGTTTTGAACAGTCCAAAAAGTAAATGGCAAAATGAACTTGACAAAGAGAATATAACGGGAATAAATGCGAACGCCCTGAGTGACTTTGTAAATGATATTACAAGCGCGCCGGCTGAATATTTTGAAGTGAAAAAGCAAAGAGCGGTTGGACTTGATGAGTTTTACGCGGCTATTGTTCCAAAGGGAACGACAAGAGAAACGCGCAAAATTTTACGTGATGCAGGTTTGCGCGTTGTTACCTATGACGGCAAAAATCGCAATGAGGTATTGCTTAAAACGGCGCAACAGTTACAGAAAAAACATGGTGACGTGTTGTTTCAAAGACAACAAGAACGACACGTTCGCGGTATGACGGCGTTACGTGACGGCCGGCAAATGTTGTTCTTGTTCCGTAAAGACGCTAACTTTTCTACTTTCGTGCATGAATCCGGGCATGTCTTTTTGGAAGATTTACAACAAATGGCAGCGCAAGAAAACGCGCCGGAGTGGCTGAAAAAAGACTGGCAAACGGTCAAGGAATGGACAGGCTGGAAAGACGGGGCGGACAATCGGGCGGCACACGAAAAGTGGGCGCGCGGCTTTGAGGCTTATGTACGTGACGGAAATGCGCCGTCGCGCGACTTAAAGGCCGTTTTTCGGCGTTTTCGCCGTTGGCTTGTGGAAATATATCAAAACTTGCTGGACTTGGGCGAAATCCCGCCGGAATCAATTCGCAATGTCATGGACAGAATGTTGGCAACGCAGGAAGAGATTGACGCCTACACGGCAGAAAAAGCGCTGGACACGATGCAAGACGTGGACACGAAACTGGCGGCGCGTTTGGCGAAACTGAAAGCAAGAGCCGCGGAAAAAGTGGAAAAAGACGTGGAGGCGAAAATTCGCAAAGGCGTCGAAGAAGTGCTTGAAGATGCAATTCAATCGTGGCGCACGGCGCGGACAGAAGAATTACAAAAAGAAGAAATATACAAGCATGAGGCACTGGCAAAACAATTTGGCGAAGATGTCCTGAATAAATACTATGCTGATGCGGCGGCGTTCAAAAAGGCGCTGGAAGATGCGGGCGGGCCGCTGGAAGAACGCCTGAAACGTGAAGAACAGGAACAGAGAAAAGCATTCACCGACGAATTAATGAACCCGGAATCTATTCGCGCGCAAGTGGAAGAATACATGACGGGCGAATTAGGACAAGCGGACCTACTGGAGGCAGAAACGAGATACATTGCCCGTGAACGCAATAAACTTGCGGGCGAATACATGAAACAATTGCGCAAGTTGAACGACAATCCGCAACGGGGAAATCCAAAACGAAGACTGCACCCCGGCGAATTGCCGGAATCGCCAACACGAGAGGAACTGTTGGCAAAGCCTGATGTGCAGGTGGTAGATGTCGCGTTGCCTGAAAATTCTCCGTTAGTTCCGAGCGCGGAATTGCTGGCAGCTCAACAGGCGAGAGATGAAGCCTATGCGGCCGGCAAGCGCGGCAAAGCTTTGCCGGACAATCCATACTGGAAAGAGTATCGGGCGCAGGCAAAAGCGTGGCTGAAAGAGCATGTGCCGGAGCATGTCGCTCACCCGGAGTTGGGCCTGATTCAAATTCCGCGAAAAGGAATTGATCATGCGACGGCCTCAGCGAGAAGCGCGGAAGCATTAGCCGTATTGGGGAACTTGGAACAAATACTGGCGAATGGTGTACTAACGCAATACCAAACTGATAGACACGGTGACGGACGCGTGCATGGTGTGTGGATTATGCATACCCCAGTGTACTATCAAGGGCAAACGTTGGTAGTGAGAAGTGTCTTGAAAAAGCGGTCGGACGGGGCGTTCTATTATGACTCGCAGGCAACAAAAATAGAAGCTACTATCGGGCTTAAACCAGCCGGGGAGTATAACTCCAGCGTCACTGATACCTCGATAGTAGCTTCTTCTGCTATTAGTGTAGAAGAAATGCTGAAACATGTCAAGTCCGAAGATCAACCTTTGGCTGACGGATATTTGACGGAGGCGGAACGGCTTGCCGAGGTGCTTTCCTATTTGCGGTCTGAATTAAAAGGACACGAGGGCGCGCGCGAATCGGTCGTTGACGCGCAAAAACAACTGTCCAAAATTCGCCAAAACGAACGCGCGGCGGAGCGTGAACTGGAGCGCGAACAAGCGCTGGTCAAACAGTTAAAAGAAAGTCACGCGGAAGATGCGGAAGAACACGCGCAAAAACTTGCGGAAATGCGGCAGAAGTTGACCGACATACGCAAGGAAAACGCGGCGAAGGTGCAAGCAATCAAGAAAACGGCGCGGGAAGAAATCAACACGCGTCTGCAAGGTTTGCGGGACGTTCGCGACAGTACGCAGGGGCGTTTACGCCTGATTGAAGAACAAGCGGCGCAAACGTTACGACAAGCGCCTATCGGTGAATCGTTGACGTGGAAAACGTATCAACGGAAAATCGCCTATTACGGCACATTATCATCGAAAGCGCTGGTGCGCGGTGATTATGCACAAGCGGCGGAAATGAAAGAGCGGCAATTGTATCATGCGTATCTTGCCAAACACGCGGTGATGCAGGAACAACAGGTGGATAAAGATATTCGCCGGTTGCGTGAAAATCTTAAACGAATGACGCGTTCGCAGCAGCCGATCCGCCTTGACACGCAAGCGCGTTATTTTGTGCATCATCTAATGTATCAATTAGGACTGACGGGAACAGACGCGCAAGCGCCGATTGACGGTTTCGAGATGTCCTCAATTGAAGAATTATTGAACCCTGATGTCGCGTTTGGTATGGGCGGAGATCCGGTTATTTCTCCGGCTTTACGGGCAATGTTTGAAGCGGACGGACGAAACGAAAAGACATGGCGGCAGATGCCCTTTGAAACGTGGGAACAGACGGTTCAAGTGTTGCAAGCGGTATACACGGCAGGGCGGCGCATGCATGACGGCTTGGCTATTGTCCGCAAAAACGGCGAACATGTAAGCATCGCCGACGCGGCGAATGAATTGGCCCTTAAACTTAAAAAGCGGTATGGGGAAGATAACAGAGATTTGCGACAGATCCGTAACGACATGACGCGCGCGGACCGTATGGGTCAATTAGCCGGCGAATTAGTAACGCAGCTTATTAAGCCGGAAATTATCATGAACCGGTTAGACGGTCGGGCGGCAGGGGTAAAGATTGATGATGATTCATTTCATCGCTTTATCTATGATCCGATCGCGCGCGCGGCGACACGTAAGCGCGAAATGACGGCGGATGCGAAACGAAACCTGAGCCGGATATTCGAGCGGCGCTATTCACGCAACGAGATGCGCGCAATGCGCCAAGAACGAAAATACCAAGTCGGTAACCGAAAGGCGTACACAAAAGAAGAGATATTGACGGCGGCGCTGAATTGGGGCGCGGCGGAAAACAGAAAGCGCGTACTGCATACGTTTGGCGTTGATGAGCAGACAATGGACGCCGCGTTTGGCGAAATACTGACGGCAAAAGATTGGGACACTGTTGAAAAGATTTGGCAATTTATTGACGGCTATTATGAGGAACGTAGCCGCGTTTTGGAACGGGAAACGGGCGTGCCGTTGGGCAAGGTGGAGGCCGTGCCGTTTACCATTAACGGCCGCAAGTTTGACGGCGGTTACTATCCGATTGTGTACGATCCTCAATTGTCGCAAAAGGCGTCGGACATGGACGTGGCGAATGAGTTAGCAAAACAGATGTCAAGTAATGCGGTATTTGGCGCCGGTTTAGGTGCGACGAAAAAGCGGCAAGCGGTGGTGAATCGTGAATTGTTGTTGTCGCTTGACGTATTGCCGCGCGCGGTAAATGAGGCTATTCTGCATATTTCTATGCGGGAAGCCGTGCTGGACGTGGCGCATCTGCTGGACCATGCGGCGTTGGCTGAACCATTGCAGAAAGTCATAGGGCAGTCGCAGTATCGAATGTTGCGTGAATGGGTGCGCGACACGTGGCGGGAAGAATTGGTGCGCGAATCGAGCGCCGAACAGTTTGCCAATTTATTGCGTCGTAACTCTACCTTTGCCGTCATGGCGTACCGAACGTCGACGGCACTTTTGAACGTTTGTAACATTGCTATGGTTTCTCATTCTTTGGGCAAAATTCGCACGTTGCAAGCGTTGCTGACGTTCTACTTACACCCGCAAAGAATTACGCGAAAGGTTAAAGAGAAATCAAGCTTTATCGCGGAACGTGAAGAAAACCTTGACCGTGATTTGGCGCGGGACATGAAAGTATCCGGCAAAGAATTATCCTATGTGGGAACGGACGGCGTGACGGCAAAAGCGGCGGAGGGCGTTTATTCTGCAAAAGAGGCGGTTGACCGGTTTGGATACTACCTAATCACAAAAACGGACTTAATGTTTTCACTTCCGACGTGGCAAGCCGTATATGAAGATACGGTGCGAGCGGAAATGGAACGCGGCGAATTGACGGCGGAACAGATTGACGCGGAGGCAATCGCAAAAGCAGATGAGGCGGTGCGGCGTATTTGGGGTAGCGGCGAAATTCAGGACCAATCAAAAGTCCAAAAGGGCCGCATTATGAAATTCTTTACTCCGTTTTATACGTTTTTCTCCGTGGTCTTAAATGCGCATATCGAGGCCGGATACGCGTTAAAAGACAACGGCAATCCGGTGCCGCTTATGTCTACCGTGTTGTATTGGCTATTCTTACAGGCGTTGTTGGAAACGGCTTTACGCGGTGCTATTGACGCGGCGACGGGGCGCGGTCCCGATGACGACGATGACTGGGTCGAGTACTTTGGCAAAGAGTATTTGAAAAACTTTGTCGGCACGGCGGCGGGCGGTATTCCGGGCGTGAATATTGCGGCGACGCTTACCATGAATACCATGTTGGGCGAATATTACCAAGGGCGCGGCAGTCAAGTGGTCGCTTTGCGCGTTATGGACGAATTGCAAGATTTGGCGTATGCCGTAGGGTCTGACAGGCGGGACTGGATCGACATGGGGCGGTCGGCGTCGCGCGTCGGAAACAGACTTGTCGGTTTTTCCGACACGTTGACCGACGGTTTCTGGACGCTGTTGCGCGTGACGTGTACGGAATCCGACGCGACGTGGGACGAAGCGGTGGCGGATATTATTTTTGACAGAAAGGCAGGGAAAGCCAAATGATCCAAGAAACAAAAACGAGCGTGGTATACGTGGGGGACGGCCGACAAAGGTCGTTCCCTTTTCCGTATCGGTATTACGACGCAAAAGACGTAGTCGGCTATGTGGAAAACAAGGGCAAGTGGGAACGAATTACGGGCAATTATGAATATCACGACGGCGAAAAAACATACGAATATCCGACGACTGGCGCGCCGTTAGCTAAGGGCGTAAAGTTAAAACTTGCGCGGGAAACGAAACAATCGCAAGAATACGACTTCGCCGAAGATCACGTTGAAAAGGCGCTGGACAAAATTACGATGATCTTGCAAGAAATAAACCGGGACGGTCTTGTACAAGTCGGCGTCGGTGACTTTGACGGTGTTATACCGGCGGGGCGGCCGTTCGCGTTCTTGCAATATAACGCAGATGCAAGCGGCTTTGATGTTGTAGATTTGCCCGACTTTGCCGGCGAGAAAAAGGTTCTGTTGGCTATTCGTGCCGGCGCAGAATCAGCGGCGAACAGAGCGGAGGCGGCCGCCAAACGAGCTGACGAACAAGTAACGGCGGGGGCGGAAGTCTTAAATAATTCACTTGCCACAATTGCCGGCGCGGTATCGGGCGGCGTCGCGCGTATTGGAACGCAGACGCGGCAAGCATTGAACGACGTAAACACAGCGGCGCAAGCGGCAGAAGATAAAACAAAAAACGCAGTACAAGCAACGCAAGACGCGGCCGCACAAGCGCAAAAAGAAATTGCGGCAGCACAGGCGGCCGCCGAAAGCGCGAAAAAAGAAATTGCCGACATACAGACCGACGTTCAAAACAACATAGCGCAAAAGCAAAACGAATTTAACACGCGGGCAAATGAAATTCTGGACAAGGTCGGCGGACTTGAGGAAACTGTAAAACGCGGCGAAGATGCGGTTGTGTCGTTGCAGAAATATGACGGACTGGAAGCCGCGGTTAAACAAGCGAAAGCGGCCTATGATCAGTCTGTTTCTAGGCTTGAACGGTCAATGTCCGACGCTGTTAGCCGGACCGAAGAACTTACGCAAATAGAAACGGCAACAAAAGCCGACGCGCAAGCCGCAGAGAAAGCGCGCACAGAAGCGCAAACGGCGGCAAGCACGGCAAGTAATGCGGCAACAAAGGCGGGGCAATCGGAAACGGCCGCAAAAAGCGCACAGACGGCCGCAGAAAGCGCGCGCACGGAAGCGCAGACGGCACAGACGGCCGCACAAGAAGCGCACAAGAATGCGGAAACGGCGGCACAAACGGCAAGCGGCGCCGCCGCAAGTGCGGGGCAATCGGCAGGAGCGGCAAGCGCATCGGCAACACAAGCGAAACAATCCGAAAGCGCAGCCGCCACAAGTGCGACAGAAGCAAAAAACGCGGCAAAGCAAGCAGAGCAGATCGCGGGCGGTGACTTTCTAACGGCGGCAAAAGCGGAAACAATGTTTGCCGATAAAAGCGGTACGGCGACGGCGTTAAAAAGCAAGGCGAACGCGACCAACGTTTATACAAAAACGCAGGCAAACGAGAAATTTTTACAAAAGACGGACAAAATCGACGCGTATACCAAAACAGAGGCCGCCGAAATGTTTGCTACAAAAGAAGAAGTAAAGACAAAAGCGAAGGCGACAGATGTTTATACCAAGACACAGGCAGACGAAAGATATTTACAAAAGACGGACAAGATTGATGCTTACACGAAAGCGGAAACGGACACCACGTTCGCCACAAAAAAAGAGGTAGGAACGAAAGCGAACGCGGTCGACGTTTATACGAAAGCGGACGCCGATACGACGTTTCAGCCTAAAGGCGACTATCTGATTAAGGGCGACGCCTATATGAAAGCGGAAAGCGACGCAAAATATCAGTTAAAAGGCACGTATGCGAGCGTTGAATACGTTGACGGTCGTGTGGCTAATATTGTCAATAGCGCGCCGGAAACGCTGGACACGTTGCAAGAGTTGGCGGAAGCGTTGGGGAATGATCCGAACTTTGCCACTACCGTCGCAAAAGAAATCGGAACAAAAGCGGACAAGGCAACAACAGAAAACGCATTGAAAGGCAAGGCAAATGCGGCGGACGTTTACACCAAAACGGAAAGCAATGAACGGTATCAGTTAAAAGGCGGCGCAAGTGTAGAGACCCTTTATCAATGGTTAAAAGAGCGCAATTACAACATGGATAATTTCCGAGGCTTGGAAAGCATTTTCCCGGTTGTTCAACTTTCGCCAATTAAGGTTGACGTCATAGAAGAAGATGCAACTGAAATGACGGGTACTGCATCGCCTAATGTAAAAATTATCTTCAAAGGGAAAACGGCAATATCCGATAGTAATGGGCTGTGGCGATTGCCCGCTGTTCCTGACTCAAACGCAACGGAAGTTACTATTCAATGGGTGGATTACGCCGGACGGACGCACACAGAAAAAATACCTGTTATCTTCAAAAAATACTGTATCCCGAAAGGCATTCAAATCGTCACACAATCAATTGCGGAGAAATATGAATTGAATAAGCCGCAAAACCTTGAGTTCCCCGCAAGTGTGACGCAAATTGAAGAAAGGGCACTTTATAATTACGCTCAAATAACCGGGGCGGCCGCTCCGAATTGCGAATATGTCGGCACTAAAGCGTTTTGCGGTTGTAGTCAATTAAAAAGCGTATCATTACCCGCTTGTATAACATTAGCGAATGACGCGTTTTTCCAATGCTCAAACCTTACGGAAATATCACTTCCCGAGTGTACGAAGATCGCAAGCTGGGCGTTTCATGGCTGCATTCGACTTGTTGCAGTCTCTATTCCTAAATGTGCTGACATGGATAACTTCGTATTTGATGAGTGCAAATCCTTGCGAACGGTTATTCTGTCCGAAAATTGGGTGCCGAATGGAGGTGTTAAAATACCTACAACGGCAACCGTGTACAATGCGAATAGAACTAAAAAAGTCAACTGGGATACCATGTCATGGGTCAATGTATATTAGCATCTTTTGAGGTGCTTTTTTAATGGGGCGAATTCTATGGTTAAAGAGATGAACGAAATAATTCAAGGCGTATCGGGAGCGATGATGAAGCTCGCCGACGCGTGGTGGGTGAAGTCCTTTTTTTCCGCCTTAGGTGGCGGCGCTATTTGGTTGATCCACTTAAAACACGTTCAAGTACTGGGCGTGTTTATTTTATTAGTGTTAATCGATCTAACTACCAAATGGAGCGCGATTACTTATCAAATGCTCATCGAAAAAGGGGCGAAGCCGGAGAATATATCCGGCTTTGATAAGTGGATAGCTATTCCGGTCGCATTCGCCGAGGGGCGCGTGTCATCGCGATTTTGTCGTAACGGCTTTTTTTATAAGCTATTGACCTATACCATTGCCACGGCGGCTGGGTTCTGTTGGGACTTCATGACGGGCGCGGGGTTCGCCGTCAATCTCGTCTGGATGTATTTAGGCGCATCGGAATTTTTATCCATTCTGGAAAACATGCGTGACGGCGGAAACGTCGTTATGGGGCGTTTTTTGGATCTCGTGAAAGACAAAGTCGAAAAGAAAATTAAGATGTGAAAGGAGAGAATGAACGATGAAGGTATTTATTAATCCGGGTCACGCTCCGAATGGCGTGCCGGATCCGGGGGCGGTCAATCCGGTAACGGGGGATCGTGAATGTGATTATGCTTTAACCTGCGGCGAGCAGTTGAGGGACTATCTCATTGCCGCCGGTTGCAAAGCCGCAATGCTCCAGTCGGACAGTTTAAGCGAAATATGCGAAACGTCCAACGCGTGGGAAGCCGATGTTTTTGTGTCCATTCACTGTAACTCGTTCAACACGATGGCGAGAGGAACAGAAACGCTTTATAAGTCGGAAGCGGGGAAGGCATTAGCGGAATGTATCCAATCTCAGATTATTAATTCGATTGATACTCTTGACCGAGGAATCAAGCAAAGAGACCGCCTTTGGGTGCTGAATGGAACCAATGCGCCAGCCGTTTTAGTCGAATTGGCGTTCATTGACAACGCAAATGACCTTGAATTGCTGAAAACGCAGTTAAATGCCTTTTCTGCGGCGATTGCACGCGGCGTGACTGATTATGCCAGACTGTGAATAAAAGTCGATAAAACGCGCTGATTTTCGTGACGTTTTTAAGCGAATGGGCAATAAAAGTACGATGTAGGAAAAATCATGTATTTTTTCATAGGTGGCGAGGGTCGCTAGGAAAAAATAACGGTTTTTTCATGGGTGGTGACGGCAGTTGTTTCCAAAATGGAAATATCTGCTTTTTGATTTAGGGCATCGTTTTTTCAAACGCGGAACGTTTTCCAAAATGGAAACAGTTGAAAGCGAAATATGCAGATGTTAAAATGCGAGCAGGCGAAAGCGACAAATCTACGCGAGGAGTCGCAAAGACCTTGCTTATCTACGCGAGCGGCAAGGTCTTTTTTGTGCGTAATGTGCTACAATGTAATTGAATAGCGGTAAACCTACGGGAGAGCCGCGGGGACTTGCCTACGATGAGTACGCAAGTCCTTTTAATTTGGAAATGTTGAACTTCGTAAAAATCGGTGTTTTCACGAAGCTAAAATATTGAACTTCGTAAAAAGCAGCATTTTCACGAAGTTAGAACAATAAAGGTGGTGATGCTGGGTAAAATAGTCCCATGGCGGAATTGACTTGATGACGAGCAAAATGTATACTGATTTTGGTAAGAGGAGGTGAGCCCATGTTGAAGGCAATGGACGTTGCAAACTATTTTATTGATGTTGGCGTTTTGCTTGGTCAAGATGATATGACCAATATGCGCGTAAATAAACTGTTATATTTTGCGCAAGGGCGTCATCTTGCCAAGACCGGAAAGCCTTTATTTGATGAGGATATTGAGGCTTGGAAATATGGGCCGGTAGTAAAAAACGTTTACCAAACATTAAAAGATAACAAAGATAAAAACATTAGCGTTCCATATGGCGAATATTCGATAGAGATATTTACGCCCGAACAGCGTCAAATTTTACTGGAGGTAGTGTCTAAATATAATAGACTTGTTACCAGTTATCTTGTCGCTTTAAGTCATGCGGCGGGGAGTCCGTGGGATTTAGCTTTTTCTTCTGGAAATGACAACACGATCCAAAAAGAAGATTTGAAAAAGTATTTTACCGATTGTATGGACACTGACAGTGACAACGAATGCCCGCCTTCGGACGTTAGCGAAACATATTTTGACGAGGACGGCTATACGGTGTTTCCAAAGGAATGGGACGATGGCGATTGGTGAATGGGAAGTTTGGTGGGCGTTTGTTAAGTTTGAAGATTCCAGTCAAATAAAGCGTCGGCCAGTATTGATTTTAGGCACGGGGGAGATTGCACTTATTGCGCCGTTGACATCGCACAAGCCAAGAAAGGGATATGTTGGCGAGTACGAGTTGAGATCGTGGCAGAAAATTGGGCTTTCAAAACCGTCCGTTATCCGTCTTTCTAAAAAAGGAAAGATTAATTCCAAATATCTTGATTGTAAAATTGGCGTATTGCCTGATGGCGATATAGAACGAATTAAAATTGTAATGGAATTTCATCGGTTATAACCAGAAAAGGCACTCAAGTGAGTGTCTTTTTTGTTGGATAAAGAGACGCACCTTGGCGTTTCTTTTTTACTTTTATCCATATGTAGTATGTGAAGAAATTGCACATACCATAAAGGGGTGAGGACGATTGCTAAAGCGAAGATTGCTTTTATGCTTGTTGCCGCTATTATTGGCGGCTTTTTTGTTTGGTGGCTTTTCGGTGAAAGCGGCTCCGGTGACATTGACGGAGGCGGAATGGCAGACGCTAACGCACGAATTGAACGCGCTCGAAGCGAGAACGAACGAGCGGGAGAATCTAATAAACGAATTGAAGGCAGCGTCGGGCGGCTTGAACGACAGCAACAACGAATTGAAAGCGGAAATAAATCGGTTGAAAGCGTTGCAGATCGAGCAGCGGCAATCCTTGAGCAAGACAGAGCAAGCCTTGAAAGAATCCGAGCAGTCGTTGATGCGGTGGAAAAAAGACGAATTGAAAAAGCGGACAAGCCTTGAGCGAAAAAAACGAGCATGGCAGATTATAGCGGTAGCCGCTGTAATTGCGGCGGCAGTGAAATAAAAAAGGGGCAGGATTTTTCCTGCTCCGCTTTTTTTATTTGAAATAGTTTTCCCCCATTGTTCCCCCACGATAAAAGGCAACCAGCAACAAACGCCTATTTGCGGTTCTTTTTTAATCTGTTCTTCTTATCGAGATCATATAAATATTACCGTTTTTGTTGTCATCGTGCAATATCTATAACCGTCGCAAAGCCCGCCGTTATAGGCTTTTGTGTTTTCGCTTTCATCGTAGCATTTTCGTTTTCATCGTTAAATTTTCCCCCATTGTTCCCCCACAGCTACATTGATATCTCATCGAGTTTATCGGCAGCGTCGCGGTGCATTTTTTCACTTGCATGCGAATAAACGGCAAGCGTCGTTTTTGGGTTAATGTGCCCGACGCGCTCCATGATCGTTTTTAGTGGAACGCCTAATTCCGCCAATAAAAATATGTGTGTATGCCGGAACACGTGCGTCGATATATGGCGCGGAAATTTAAGCGATCGGAGCGTGCGGTTTATGTTGGAAAAGCGTATAGGGTTGCCGGTTGACGTCGTAAAGAAATAGCCTTTTTCCGTATATTTGCCCTTGTTCCATGCGGCGGCCTTCATGTTTTCAATGCGGATCTGTTTTAGAATTTCAATGGCGCGGCTATTGAGCGCCACAGTCCGGAATGATGATAGCGTTTTCGGCGGCGTTTTTATTTCTTTAGCGGAAAGCCTAACGGCCTGTGAAATCGTGCCGTTTATATCAATGTTTTCGCCGTCAAAATCTTGATAGCGAAGCGCGGAACATTCGCCGACGCGTAAACCGGTAAGCGCTATAAATTCAAGCATAAGCGCGTATCTCGGATTTATTTCATGCACCTTTTGAAGCACTTCCGCCAACTCTTCACGCGTCAAAAACTTTTCCCGCGCGCGTTTTACATCGTCAACTGTTTTTGCGCGTCCGGAAACGGTCATCTCGTGGATAAAACTTATATCTGTTATATACTTCATTCGTTTAGCGTACTTCATGGATTGCTTAAAAAATGAGGCGGTCATGCCGACAGTAATGCCGGACAAGTCGCGTATTTTAATAAATGCCTTTTGTATAATCGGCAAAGTAAGCGCCGATATTAAAACGTTATCGGGAAATATCTTAATTAGCCGCTTGATATAATCCGCATGCGCGCGCCGTGTTGTCGGTCTAACATCAGGCGCGCGGTATTCCGCATACTCTTTTAACAGTTCCGCGAGCGTGATATTCTTTGCCGCTTTTGTTTCCTGCGCCTCGTCAATTTTCTTTTGTAATTCGGCGGTTGCCCATTTCATGGTCGCGTTCGTCTTTTTATCCATCGTAACCGACACGCGCCGACGCGTCCCGGTTAGGCGGTCAATGTACGTTTCAATGGCACGGTAAGAGATCCGGCCGCTTTTCGTCTTTCGCTCCTCGATATACATGGCTTTTCCTCCTTCTTATGGTATAATTAAACATACAGAAAACAGCCCTCCCGGGGCGTGTTTCCTGTCCGCGTCGCCGTTGTGTACATCTCCTAATGTCACGGTTGGCGCGTCTCTCTGCGGGGCGTTGGTAGCGTCCCGCTTTTAATTTATTTAATTATTTAGTGCTTGTTTCGGCTTTGAAAATATAATCATCAAAAATGATATTGGTGCGCCAAATATAAACAATGTCAACAGTGCCATTATTGTTGATTTGATCGTTGACCATTTAAGCGAGCGGCTATAAAAGTAAGTAAAAACAGCGTTAATTATTACTAGATCTAGCGCTAGCCACCTGTAAAACGCGCTATACTCAAAGGCGGTTGCGTTGAATCGGTGTCCATACGCTGACGACCAATAGCTCCCCGCAATGGCTATCAACACAAAGAAAATAATAGCCACGGCGGTTTCTATTAAGGCGTAAGTGCGTTTTGAATAAAGTGGTTTATTCGCAAGCGCTTGCTTTTGATACTGACTGTATATCGCATAAGACGCGCCAATAATAACAGCCCACTCCAAAATAGTATCCATTTTTACGTGCCCCCCTTTACATGCGCACAAAAATAATTATTTAATAATACTCTGCTTGATGATAGCGCGGCCCAATATACGGAAATCGTCACAGTTGTTGGCATTGAATATCATAGGCGGATAGGCGGGGTTTTCTGACTGCAAAATAACGCTTCCGGCGTGACGATAGAAACGTTTAAGAGTAACGGCGTCGCCGTTGATGCGCACGACTACCACTTGACCGGATTCCGCCTCATTTTGTGACTTGACGAAAACCGTGTCGCCGTCGTAAATGCCGATGCCAGTCATGCTGTCGCCGGTAACACGTAAGCAAAAATCGGCGTTTGCCGTTGTTCCGACATAACCTTCAAAATGTTCTTCCGACAATATCGGTTCACCGGCCGCAGTAGTTCCCAATAAGGGGACTTTTTTTAATTTAGGCGCGAAAACATTCGGGTCGTCTGGTATTGAAACCATCTTGCCCTTATCTTCCAACAAGTCCGATTTATTAATTTTGAAATAGTTGGCAAGTTGTTCAACAACACCCATGCGCGGCAAAGACTTTTGAAGCAGCCACTTGCCGACGGTGCTTTCAGATACGCCAACAATGCGGCTTAATTCTACGTTGTTAAGGCCGTGGACTTCCATATACATTTTTAAGTTGCGGCTAAAAATAGCGCGAATTTCAGTCTCTAACATATCTAGATCCGCTCCTTTTATGAATAGTATAGATTAAAATTCTTGAACGGTCAATATTTTTTTGAAAAAAGTAGAAAAAAAGTCTTGACTAGCACAAAATTCTAGATTATACTATAACCAAGATAAAGGAACGGAGGTGAAAAAGTGCAAATTTCATTACGAGCGGCGCGCGTAAATGCCAGCCTTACTATTAAGCAAGCGGCGCCAAAAATCGGTATCGGTAAGGACACTTTAATTCGGTGGGAAAAAGAACCTTGGCGCGTAAGTGCGTTGTTCCAGCAACGAATTTCACAGGCCTACAAGATACCGATTGACAACATTAATTTTTTACCCAAAAACTAGAATTAAATTCTATAAAAGAGGAGGTGAAGCAAATGGCGGCAACAGCCGAGCAATGGGAAGCATATCAAGCGGTGAAAGCGTTGCTCCGGCGGGACCAACAAAACGTACTATCAGAAATTGAGTGGTACATGGCGAACACGGAACCGGGGGCTATGCTCGCAGAAGTTGATGTTTTTAACGAACGGGTGAACGCTTTGCGCGGTCGATACTATTCGCCGGTCGCAAATCATCATTTTTTGCTCAAGTTGGGAATTATTGATATTAGCGCCCCGAAATGGTCGACCGTTCAAGGGCCGTTCGACGGGGTGCGACTATATCGCGGGCGCTATGGGTGGAGACTTGCAATCCGGATTTCCGATTACTTTTTAAGGGTAATCGGCGCGTACATTCGCGATGAAAAGGGGGCGTAAAAATGGCAGACGTTCAACTGATAGACGGCCCGGTGCTTATTTCCGCCAGCGATACATGGTGCAAAACAAGCGGGCTAAAAAAATTCGTAGGTCTCGGCGACACAAAGATCCGCGAACATGCGGCGATGATGGAGGCTAGCGGTAAATACGATGACAAAATCATCAGTTATCCGGGCATGCGGCTTATTAATGCCGGGGCGTTCATTGATTATCTTGTGACGACGCAAAGCCTCAAGGCGAAAAAGAGGTTGGAAAAATGACATTATCGCTATTGGATCTGATTTTTATTCTGCTTCTATTCGGCGCATTTTTTATCGCCGCGGTGACTTCGGTAATGCTGGTAATAAAGAGCGAATGCGAGCGCCGGGGGATAGCGTATAAAAGCGATGAAAGAGGTGAAAAGAAATGAAAAGGCGTAGAAAATTGACCGCCGTTCAAAGGCTGGTATTAGCGCTGATTTTCATTCATGAGCATTGGCGGACTATCGGGGCGGCTATCGGCGGAGCGCTTATGTTAATAGGTGCGGCAAACTTAATCACGGCCGATGTCGAATTATATGTTGATTATTTTGTGGCGCTTGCGTATTTGGCAAAAAGTTGGGGCGCAATTATCGGCGGCGTCGTACTGATGAGCCTGTGCGTTGAAGACTGGGAGGAAGATTATGAATGAAATAAAAAAGGCGTCCGCGGCAACGGACGCACAAAGAACTATACACATAAATTATAGCACGACAAGTCTCTTCCATCAAAAAGTGATGGGGAAATCAATTACAAGCGAATTGAAAGCGTTTGAAGACATCGGCGAACATCTTGCCAATTTCATTGATGAGACGGATATTCTTGACGAGCGTTCATTGGATTATATCCACGGGCAAGGCGAAGGCATGTTGAAAGTAGTTGACGGCATGAAAGAGATTATCCAAAAGATAATCGACAGAAATGTAGAGGTGCATATATGACATTATACGAAATCGGCGAAAATTACCGCGCATTGGCGGAACTCCTTGAAAATGAAGAGGTAACACCGGAAGAAGTTGCTGACACGTTCACCGCGATTGAAGATGCGGCGGGCGCAAAAATTGACGCTATCGGTTGGCTTTTCCGCAACCAAATGCGCATGGCGGAAGCATTGAAAGCGCAAGAGGCGGAATTTGCGCAAATGCGCAAGCGTAAAGCACGCGCGATGGAACGGCTGAAAGGCTTGTGTTTAACGTATTTAACGCTAACCGACAAGCGGGTGGCGGCGGGTGATTTATTCACCATTAAGCGCCGGAAGAACCCCGCGCGCGTCATCGTAAGTGATGAGGCGGCTATTCCGCGCGAATTTATTCGAGAGAAAGTTACGACCAGCGTCGACAAAACGGCTATCAAAAAGGCACTGAACGCAGGACAAGCCGTTACCGGCGCATTTCTGGAACAGGGGGAGAGCGTGGTGTTTGAGTAACTAAAAAACGAGAGACGCGTTAGGTATTTAAGAAAGGAGAAAATAACTTGTCATTTCAAATTACGCGCGGCAAACAAGAACGGGCGCAGCGCATAGTGATTTACGGTATTGAAGGCATCGGCAAATCCACATTAGCGTCGCAATTTCCCGCGCCTTTATTTATCGACACGGAGGGCGGCACGGCACACATGGACGTCGCGCGCTTGCCCGTACCGCAAACATGGGAAGAGCTGAAAGAAATGATTGCGCATATTCCGAAAGATCCGGCTATTGATGACTTTAGCACCATCGTGATTGATACCGTCGATTGGGCGGAAATGTTATGTATCGAATACGTTTGCAAAAAGCACGATAAGACCAACATTGAATCGTTTGGTTATGGTACCGGTTACACCTATGTCCGGGAAGAATTTGAGAAATTTATTAAGTCGTTAAACGAGATTATCGCGGCCGGTCTGAATGTGGTACTCACGGCACACGCGCAAATTCGTAAATTCGAGCAGCCGGGAGAGGCGGGCGCGTATGACCGTTACGAATTGAAATTAGGTAAACGCACCGCATCACAAACGGCGCCGATTATTAAAGAATGGGCGGATATGCTTTTATTCATCAACTATGAAACAAAAGTGTACAACGTGAACGGTACGGAAAAATACAAAGCGACCGGCGGGAAACGAACCGTGTACACCACGCACACCCCCGCCTATGACGCGAAAAATCGGCACGATTTACCGCCGTCATTCCCGCTTTCATATGAACCGCTGGAAAACGTTATTCCGAGCCGATTTAAGCGGGAAATCGACCCGCGGCTGGTAAAGCTGATGATCGACGCCGATGTAACCGATGAGCAGGTGCGCGCGGCCGTTGAAAAGGCAGGATATTATCCGGCATCAAAACGGCTGGAAATGTACCCGACCGAATTTGTAGAAAAGAACTTAATCAAAAATTGGGACGGCGTTGTGTCCGTCATTAAAGAAGCTAAAGGAGAATAACAAATGGAACAAACAGCTAACTGGAAAAAATTCGCCAACACTCCGAACGGAGAACCACAAGTGCGTGAGTTAGGTTGGGGAGATGAAATCACCCAAGACAGCAATAATTTTGATCCGTTTGAAAATGGCATTTACATGTTCACCGTCAAAGAATACGAAAAGACGCGGACGCGCGGCAATGAGAAATTTCCGCCGTGTAACATGGCAAAATTAACGCTTGAATTATCCGACGGGCAACGCAACGTGCGCGCCTTCGATAATCTCGTATTACGTAACGATTTAGAGTGGAAAATCGGGCAATTCTTTCTGTCTATCGGCATGAAGAAAGAAAACGAACGGGCGCGCATTGACTTTGACGGCGCGATTGGTAAAAGCGGCTATGTGAAGGTAGAGAAAAAAGCATACACAAACCGCGACGGACAAACACGGTGGCGCAATGAGATTGCCCGCTATCTCGCGCCGAATGACAAGGAATTATTGGCGTTCGTCAAGGCGGCCGCCGATAACACGAACCCGCCGTTCTGATTATGCGACTACGCGACTACCAAGAACAAGCGGTGGAAGCAGTGTTCGCGGAGTGGGCGAACGGGCGACCGAAAACGTTGCTCGTTTGCCCGACCGGAACGGGCAAAACCGTAATCTTTTCCGAAATTGTACGGCGCATTGTAGCAGCCGGCAAGCGGGTGCTGGTACTTGCGCATCGTGAAGAATTATTGAACCAAGCGGCGGAAAAGATTGAAACGCTGACCGGATGCATGACGGCGCTTGAAAAAGGCACGCAAACGAGCCTTCACAGTATGGCGCCGATCACCATTGCAAGCGTGCAGACGCTATCAAGAGAAAGCCGTTTACAAGCCTTTGATCATGACCATTTCGACACGGTCATTATTGATGAAGCGCATCATGCGCTAAGTCCCACATATCGACGTATTATTGACCATTTCCAAGCGAAATATTTAGGCGTAACGGCGACACCGGATCGCGGCGACAAAAAGAAACTGGGTGAAATATTTGATTCGTTAGCCTTTGAATATTCGACCATTACGGCGATTAATCAAGGTTATCTCGTGCCGATTATCGCAAAACAAATACCGCTAAAAATTGACATCAGTCAAGTTGGCAGATCCGGCGGCGATTATGCGGCCGGCGATAGCGGACATGCAATTGAACCGTATTTATCGGAGATTGCGCGGGAAGTTAAACCGCTTTCTTCTGACCGCAAAATAGTCATGTTTTTACCCCTCATTGATACAAGCCGGAAGATGGTAAAAGCGTTACAGGATATCGGCATATCCGCGGCGGAAGTGAACGGCGAATCGGCTGATCGTGCGGACATTATCCGCGATTTTGAACGCGGTAAATATTCCGTACTATGTAACGCTATGTTATTGACGGAAGGCTGGGATTGTCCGGAAGTAGATTGCATCGTCATTTTGCGGCCGACTAAAATCCGAAGCCTTTACGTTCAAATGGTGGGCAGGGGAACACGTCCGGCGCCGAACAAAAAAGATTTATTATTGCTGGACTTTTTGTGGCAGTCGGGGCGAATGGAACTGTGCCGGCCGGCTGACATTGTCGCCGATAAAGAAGAAAAACTGGCGCGGATCACACAAAAACTTACCGATGCGGACGGGGAACAGCTGGACCTGTTGGAACTTGCCGACGAAGTCGATCGCGATATTGTCAAAGAGCGCGAACAGGCAATGAAAGACCTGCTGGAAAAAAACAGCACGAAAAAGAGTAAGACCGTCAACGTTATGCAATTTGAATTTTCTATCGGCGGCGGCATGCTGCTTGATTATGAACCCGACTTTGCGTGGGAACGCGAACCGGTTACGGAAAAACAAGCGCAGACATTGCGAAAGTTGGGCGTTGATCCGGAGGGCATTTCATGTAAAGGCGCGGCCTCCGTTGTCCTTAATCGCTTATTTAAGCGTATAGACGCAGGATTGGCGACGCCGTTACAGATGCGGACGCTGGAACGATACGGCATGAAAGACGTCGGCAATTGGACAAAAGACCAAGCGACACGGGCGATCGGTTTCATTGCCCAAAACAAATGGAAGATGAACGCCATCGTAAAAGAGCAGATTAGGGGGATTCGAGCATGAACCGTGACATATTAAAGGCGCTCGACTGCATCGACCCCGCCGCGCTTGATTATCAGGACTGGCTAAATGTCGGCATGGCGTTAAAGTTGGAAGGATACCCCGTGCATATTTGGGAAGACTGGAGCCGGAACGACACGGCGCGTTTCCATGAAGGAGAATGCGCGCGCAAGTGGGCAGGATTTAACGGTAACGCGACACCCGTCACGGCGGGGACTGTGTTCATGCTTGCCAAACAGCACGGCTGGAAGCCGGCGGCGAAAGATGTACACGAGTTAGCATGGGACGCCGAAATAACGCAAGATTACAAGATCATTCAAACAGAATGGCTGGAAGGACGGGAACTGGTTGAGCCTTCCACATGGGATCCGGCGCAACAATTAATCACCTATCTTGAAACGCTATTTGAGGCGGACGAACATGTCGGCTATGTGTCGGAAAGCTACCATGCGAAAAACGGCCGATATTTGCCGAGTATGGGGTTTTGGGACAGAACGGCGGGACAACTGATTGAATCGCTACGCCGAAGTCCGGACGACATTACCGATACCATTGGCACATACAACACGGAGGCTGGCGCGTGGATTCGATTTAACCCGCTGGACGGGCAAGGTTGCAAGAACGCCAATGTGACCGATTATCGCTATACGCTGGTTGAATCGGACAGCACCGACATTGAAAAGCAAAATGAAATCTTGCGGCAGCTGGAAATTCCGGTGGCGTGTCTGGTATATAGCGGCAAAAAGTCATTGCACGCGATTGTCCGCATTGACGCCATCAATTATGACGAGTACCGAAAACGCGTTGATTTTCTGTATAGTGTCTGCGAGAAAAATGGTTTAAGCGTTGACCGGCAAAACAAAAATCCGTCCCGCTTATCTCGATTGCCGGGCGCTATTCGTGACGGTCACAAACAATATTTGGTGGATACTAACATCGGCAAACGCAGCTGGGCGGAGTGGCGAGAATGGATTGAAGCGGTAAATGATGATTTACCCGATCCGGAAAGCCTTGCCGATACATGGGACGATATGCCGCCATTATCGGCGCCATTGATTGACGGCATTTTACGCCAAGGCCACAAAATGCTATTAGCGGGCGCGTCAAAGGCGGGCAAGTCGTTCGCGCTAATTCAATTATGCATCGCCATTGCCGAGGGCAAACAGTGGCTAGGTTTCGATTGCGCGCAGGGACGCGTGTTATACGTCAATTTGGAACTGGACAGGGCGAGTTGCCTACATCGTTTCAAAGAAGTATACGCGGCCACAAAGACTGCGCCAAAATCAATAAAATCTATTGATATTTGGAATTTAAGGGGTAAATCGGTGCCGATGGATAAGCTTGCGCCTAAACTCATCAGAAGGGCGCAAAAAAAGAATTATATCGCGGTTGTTATTGACCCGATATATAAAGTTATCACCGGCGATGAAAACTCCGCTGACCAAATGGCGCATTTTTGTAATCAATTCGATAAGGTATGCACGGAGCTTGATTGCGCCGTCATTTACTGTCACCACCATTCAAAAGGTACGCAAGCCGGCAAACGGTCAATGGACAGAGCGAGCGGCAGCGGCGTATTCGCCCGCGATCCTGATGCGCTGATTGACATGACGGAACTGGACACGGAAAACATCGACACCGGAGGACGAACGGCGTGGCGGATTGAGGGAACGTTGCGTGAGTTTGCCCCCTTTGAACCGATTAACATCTGGTTTGATTATCCGCGACACTATCCAGACACGGAAAATGTTTTGTCTGACAGTCGAGTGTTAGGCGCATTCCTTAACGCTGAACAGTTGAGCAAAAAAGGCAACGCGGCAAAACAAGAGAAGAAACAACGGCGCATGGACAGTTTGCAGACGGCCTTTGAAATATTTTCACAAGTGGGCAAGAACGGAAGTGCGGCAACAGTAGACGGCCGGGCAAAAGTTTCTGACGTTGCCGAATATTTGCAGGTATCGGAACGAACCGTCCGAAACTATCTTAAAGAATATTCCGAAACCGGAGGAACATTACAGATAGAAAACGGAGAGGTTTATGACGCCGGGGAATGTAAATAAAAGGAGTGAAAAACGCGTTAACAATATTGAGGAAAAACCCGCATATATATAGGGAGTTACTTTCCGTAACTGACAGGGGAAAGAGGTGGGCGGGAAAACACTCCGGGGGTCGCAAGGCTCCCCCGGAAGTGTCGTTCCCTTGCTCCCTCCCCTTTCCCGTCTGATTTTTTCCGAAAATCAAAAATAAAATCAAAGTGTTTAGATGGATAAAGAGGGTAAAAATGAAGCGTGGCGGAGGTGTTGAAGATGGCAAAAAGGGCAGAAAGGGCATTGAGCGAAGAACAACTAGAGCAAGTGGAAGAATTATTGAAAGGCTTTAACGAATATCAAGTTTTTGAAATCGTTTCAGGCTTGAGAACATGCAACGCTAATGTGGCAATATACGCCAATACAAAATATAGAGATAATCAAATGCAACAAATTCGCTTTGGTCTTGAAAAGGGGCTTGATGTGTCTTGCTATGCTGACCCCAAGTTCAAATGGAAGCAAATGTGGCAGATCCGCGAGGGACTTGAAAGCGGCGTTGACGTGGGTATTTACGCCGATCCTAAATTCAGTGACCTACAAATGAACGCAATTCGTATCGGACTTGTAAAAGGCCTTGACGCAGCGTCTTATGCTGATCCGGAAATCGGATCATTTGAGATGAAACAAATACGAGAATCCATGGAAGAAGCGGCGTCTAAATGACAAACGGCAAGCAAAAAGGAAAGCGCGGCGAACTTGAGTTTGCCCGATTATGCCGCGCCAACGGTTGGGAAGCGCGGCGGACTGCTCAATATTGCGGAAATACGGGAGAGGCCGCCGACGTGGTCGGCCTTCCGGGCGTGCATGTGGAAGTAAAGCGAGTGGAACGGTTGAACATTGAGGACGCAATGGCGCAAGCTCGACGAGATTCTCAAAAGAGCGGTCGGGTGCCGATTGTGGCGCATCGCAAAAATCACTGTGAGTGGCTAATCACGATGGCGGCGGCTGATTGGTTTGAAATGTTTAGAGAATGGAGAGGCGATCAAGATGATTGAGAAGGTAAATAAAAGCGGCGTATTAATGGAAGAGGTGCAGAACATTACTAGCTATTGGTTCGGTATGAAAGCAAAAGGCTTATTTTATGACGAAGAGGATGCGTTTTTTCAGGAAGAGGACTACGCAAGGGAAATCGTTTATGCGGTTCGGTGCTGGCTGCTAAAAAGACGCGGCGGCGAGATTGACGATGAAACGATGAAAGAGTTCGTCGGCATTCTGGTCGGCAAAAGACTTTAATAGAGCAAGGAGAAAAGCAAACATGAATAACGACATCATTAATCATCCGGCGCACTACACGGACGGAAAGTTTGAAACGATTGAGGCGATCGAATCTTGGCGGCTTGGGTATCATCTGGGGAACGCGGTCAAGTACATTTCTCGCGCCGGTAAAAAATCTAAAGATACCGAATTAGAGGACTTACGAAAGGCTCGCTGGTATATTAAACGCTATCTTGACCATCACCAAGAGAAAGTGGAAAGCATCGGCGCGATGGAGTACGCCACGGATAAGGGGCTTGATCAGGATCTTTCCGGAGCGGTGCTGTGCTTGTCCGTGGCTACCTTGTTGTCGGAAGAGCCGCAAGACTTATCCGTGCGTCAGGCATTGGCTGCGCTGGAACGGGCGATCGGTGTCAGAGAGGCCCGGGCGAATGATTAACCATTAAGCGCGGTCAGAGGAGGAAGAAACATGACAACTTTCTATAATATCAGGATCGATGGTACGCTGAAATGGATATATGGAGAAGATGAAGAAAGAAAGGCGCTAAAGACGTATTACAGACTGCAAAAAGAAAAGCCGGATGAACAGGTTACCATTGACCGGAAAGATACGGACGAAATGGGAATCATTAAGCGGACATACAGCTACATCGAAGAATATGACGTGTGGGCAGAAGACCGGAAAGGCAGGAAGCGCAATGGCAGTATTCTACACAATAAGAAAAAACGCACAACACGTGGCAATGTTCGGCGAAAAGGATGAATCACTAGCGCTGGCAACGCTGAATAAGTTTAAGAAGCACGAATCGGATAAATACAAAAAAGAGGGGTGGAGCGAGAAATACGCTTGTTGCCGCCACATTACGAACGATGAAGGCCGGGTTATTCTGTTTTCTACGTATAACGGTTGGATAAAAGACTGGAACATGGACACCGACATAGATTTGGTATTCGGCGAATAGGGGGACGCTAATGGTGAACGATCAGGCGCGAGAAGAACTTGAGAAGCTGCGAGAACTTAATATGCGGATTGATGCACTGATTGAGGAGAAGAGAAAGCTGGCGGCTCGTGTGACCAGCCTTGCCCGTCCACTTTCTGAGCCGGTATCGGGAACGCGCCATTCAGACATAGCCAACGCGGCGGTAAAATTGGCCGACATGGACAAAGAAATAGACAAGGCTATAGATGAATATAGCGAACGCAAAAAGCGCATTTTGATACGTATCAACGCAATTACAGATATACGATATAGAACGGTGCTATTTTTGTACTATGCTAATACCGTTCCGCTGCGTTTGCATGAGGTGGCAAGGATAATGCATTACCAGTATTCGACGATAAAAGACATGCACGTGTGCGCGCTTGATGCGTATCAGAAAAAGTATTTCCGATAAGTAACTACCAAAAACTACCTTACAATGGGGTATAATGATAGTGTGAAATTATAGGCACTCTTCCGGGAGTGCTTTTTTATTGCCCTAAGGTGGTGAAACCAATGGCGGAGGCAAGAAAAAAACAGAAAGACAAGGGCGGTCGGCCGCTTGCGGTTACGCCAGACGTTGTCAGAAAACTAGAGAAGGCTTTTACCGTGGGCGCAAACGTCACTCAAGCCTGTGATTTCGCGGGAATTTCCCGTGATACGTACTACAGGTATTGCGAACAAAACGCGGGGTTTACTGACAAAGTAGCAGAATGGAGCGCGCGGACAGGACTGCGGGCAAAATACAACATTCACAAAGCGATTGAAGCGGAAGATGTTGATGTATCTAAATGGTATCTTGAACGGACAGATGACGCGTTTAATCCTAAAAAGCGGGCGGAAATAACCGGAACAGACGGCGGCGCGGTACAAATAGAGTTTGGCTGGGCAAGCGATGAGTAAAGTCGTTATACCGTATACGCCGCGCGCATTGTGGAAAACAGAAATACACCCGGGACTGGAAAAAGCGCGTTTTTCTGTTGTGGTTGCGCATCGTCGTTTCGGCAAAACCGTCGGAATGATTAATCATATGCTAAAGCAGGCGATATTGTGTGATAATCCGTCGCCGCAATATGCGTACATTGCGCCGTTTCGAGTACAGGCGAAACAAATAGCGTGGGCGTACTTAAAATATTACACGTCGCCGATACCGGGGCGGCTGGTGAATGAATCGGAGTTGTTTGTTGAATTGCCGTCACGGCACGATAACAGACAAGGGGCGCGCATATATATCAAAGGCGCGGACAATCCTGATTCATTGCGCGGCAGCTATTGGGACGGCGTTGTACTGGACGAATACGCGCAAATAAAGCCGGAGGTCTGGAACGAGATTATTCGTCCGGCGTTGGCTGATCGTTCCGGTTGGGCGACGTTTATCGGCACGCCAAAAGGGCAAAATGCTTTTTATGAGATGTACCAGCGTGGCTTGCAAGATCCGGCGTGGTACACGTGCCGTTTTACGGTAGCCGATAGCGGTATTTTACCGGAAGAAGAAATTGAAGAAATGAAGCGGGATATGTCCGACGATGCAATCCGGCAAGAATTGTATTGCGATTTCACGGCGTCGGCGTTTAATGTCCTTATTTCGATTGATTTGGTAGCGCAAGCAAGGGCGCGGCGGGTCGTTGAGGAGGATATAACGGGCGCGCCGGTTGTCTTGGGCGTTGACGTCGCGCGGTACGGTGCGGACAGTTCTTGCATCGTGCGGCGTCGCGGTTTATGCATGTATGAGCCGGTCCTGTTTTCCGGCGTGGATAATATGAAACTTGCGGAAATTGTCGCGCGGGAAATTGAAACGCATAAGCCGGACGCAGTATTCATTGATGCCGGACGCGGTGAGGGTGTGATTGACCGTTTGCGGCAATTAGGCTACACGGTGATAGAAGTGCCGTTCGGTGGGAAAGCGGTTAGAGATGACAAGTACGTCAACCGTCGGGCGGAGATGTGGGACGAAATGCGCGCATGGCTACAACGTGGCGGAAGTTTGCCGGAACATGAACGACTGCAAGCGGAGTTGTCCATACCGGAATACGGTTACGATGCGAAAGGGCGCATATTACTGGAAAAGAAAGACAGAATCAAGGAACGTAGCGGCCGATCTCCTGACGTGGCAGACGCGGCCGCTTTAACGTTTGCGGCGCCGGTGGCGAGTCGGTTAGCCGCGGTGCGGAAAACACGCGCCAACACGCAATATTCATTTTTTTAAGGAGGAGAAAACATGTGTAAATTTATTGCTAACGCTTTGGGATTTCGTGCGCCTCGTATGCCGGAAATTAAACAGCCGGCGCCGACAGCGCAAGCCGTCAACGTGACGGACGACACGACGGGGGAAGAAATGGCAGTCGAAAACCGGCGCAAAAAACGCGGCTTCTTATCGACGCGTTCCATGGGGACGATTCTCGGAAGTTCTGACGTAGCCGGGAAAAAGACATTAGGGTAAATCATGGAAACGATACTGGCAAGAAGTCCGACTGCGAAATACAAGGGGCAAAAACGGCCGGCAAGAGAAAAAGCGCAAAAACGGTTTGACCGGTTATTCCGTAAACGTGAACCGTATGAGCGCTGGTGGAAAGAGATCCGCAAATATGAATTGCCGTTTCACGGTGATTTTGAAGAAAACAAGGCACGGGGCGAATCGGAAGAAATTTACAATTCAACAGCGCGTGACGCCGCCGCAATTTTCGCCGGCGGTGTGATGAGCGGACTAACGCCGCCTTCGCGTCAATGGTTTAAGTTGGCACTTGCGGGCAAAGACACGCCGAAAGAAGCGGGGATAATCCTTGACGAGCGACAGGCGATTATGCAAAACGTCTTGGCGCGCAGTAATTTCTATCACGCCGTTTATAGTTGCTATCACGATTTACCGTTTGGGCAAGCGCCGCTGGGTATCTTTAGCGCCGCCGACGGTGTTCATTTCATGCATTATCCGATAGGAAGCTATGCGCTTGATACGGACGCGACGGGACGCGTCAATACGTTCGCGCGTAAGGTGCGAATGACGGCGACGCAGATCATTGAACAGTTTGGCGAAGATAACGCGCCGCAGTCGGTGCGTGATGCCGCAAAGAATAAAAGCGATAACATGTTTGTCGTTTGTTGGCTTGTCGAGCCTAACGCGGAACGGCGGGGTGGTCGTCTTGGGCCGCAGTCGATGCCCTATCGGTCTTTATATTGGGTTGAGGGGTCGCCGACTGATGAATATTTGGCGCTTGGCGGTATGGAAGAATGGCCCGTGCCGGTCGCGCGGTATCAGGTCATCGGGCTAGAACCGTACGCAAAGGGCGCCGGCTGGTACGCGTTGGCCGATAGCAAGATGTTGCAAGTCATGGAACGTGACATTTTGACGGCGATTGAAATGGGAATTAAGCCGCCGATGCAAACGAGCGGGGCGACGTCGCCGAGTGTGAACATGTTCCCGGGCGGGGTCACGGTGAACGCCGTGGCGGACGGTGTGCGGCCGTTGTTTGACGTGCAATTAAACGTGCAAGCGGTGCAAGCGAAAATTGAACAGACAGAGCAAAAGGTGCGGCGCGCGTATGCGGCGGATCTTTTTTTAATGCTGGATCAGATTGAACGCGGGCAAATGACGGCGCGAGAAATTATGGAGCGCACGCAAGAGAAGTTACAACAGTTGGGGCCGGTCGTTGAGCGGCTGCAATATGAATTTTTGAATCCGACGCTTGAACGCGTATACGGGATATTGGATCGGGGCGGAGTGTTCCCGCCGTTGCCGCCGGAGTTGGCGGAACAGTTGGGCGAAGAAGAAGTGCGCATCGAATATATTTCACCGTTAGCGCAAGCGCAAAAGATGTCCGGATTGATCAACATTGAACAGACATTGGCGTTTGCCGGACAGGTCGCGCAAATGTTCCCGGAAGTACTGACAAAGATTGACGCGATGGCGATGCTTGACGTCTACCATGACAATATCGGCGCGCCGGCGGCAATGCTCCGATCAACGGAAGAAGCGCAACAGATTATCGCGCAACAACAGGAGGCGCAACAACAGGAAGAAGCGCAAGCGGCGCAAATGGCAAGTATTCAACAGGCGGCGCCGTTGGCACAAGCGGCGAAGAACTTGACCGACGCAGCAAACGACGGTAATCCGGCAATTCGTGAATGGCTGGGAATGCCTAATGCCGGAGGTGGCGCTCCGTGATGACAAAAGAAGAACGACGCGCACGCCGTGAAACGGAAATGGTGAATCGGCTGGATCGTGACGCGTTGCAAGACGTATTACAAACGCGGTCCGGCCGCTGGTTTATTATGCGATTATTTGACAGTTGTCACGTATTCGAGCGGACAATGACGGGTAATTCGTGGACATACTTTAACGAGGGCGCGCGTGACATGGGGTTGCAATTGCGCGGGCGAATTATCCGTGACGGTCATGTTGACGCGTTGCAACTTGCAGAACGGGAATACGTGGAAAAAATTGCAGAATTGCAGAAATTGAGAAAGGAGGACTAACATGCCGGAAGAAATGGCGAACGATAACACGAACGCGCCAAACGCGGAAGATATTGAAAGCACGCAGGAAACGGAACAACAACCCGACGTGGCGGAATCGTCAGTTCCGGAAAGTTATGACTTTGCGGAGTTTTGTGTAGACGGGGTAGAGTTGGACGAAGAGCGCGCGCAACAATATTCTGACGTATTGAAAGAGGCGGGAATGTCGCAAGAACAAGCGAATGCCGTCACAAAATACGGTCTTGCTTATGCTCAGGAAGTGGCGCAAGAAGTCGCAACGCAATACGAGCAGACACAGGCGCAAGAAATTGAGGGCTGGGCAGACGAGGCGCGCACGGAGTTAGGCGGGCAATTCGATGCGACGGTGGCACAAGCCGCTATCGGTGTTACGTACATGGAAAAGAGCGTTCCGCAATTGCGGGAAATGCTTGACGCGACGGGCTTTGGTAACCGTGTAGAGGCGATCCGCTTATTTGCACAGATTGGGCAAATGGTGGCGGAGGACGACGGCCGCGCGAATCGTGGCGGCACGGCAAACACAAGCGACGTCGCAGGATTTTATAAGAACACTAATTTTGATATTTACTAATTGGGGGTTGAAAACATGGCAACAGTAGGAAATTTAGCGTTAACGCTTTCGGACTTGCGCAAACGCACGGGCCCGCAAGGGGAAATGGATTGGGTGCTGGAAGCGCTGAACGAATCGAATCCGATTCTTGACGATATTCCGTGGCTTGAGGGTAACTTGCCGACGGGTAACCAAACGACGGTGCGCACGTCGATCCCGATGCCGTCGCTGCGTCGCATCAATCGTGGCGTCGATCCGTCGAAGTCCACAACAAAACAGGTCGCCGATACATGCTCCATTTTTGAGGCGCGCTCGGAAGTGGACATTGAATTGTTGGCGCTTGCTCCGGACAAGGCGCAGTTCCGTCGTTCGGAAGATGTTGCGCATATTGAAGGCTTTGGGCAAGCGGTGGCGCGTAATATTCTTTACGGTGATTCAATGACTAACCCGGACGAGTTCAACGGCTTAGGCGTTCGTTATAACGTACTGAAAGGCGAAAAAGGCGATCCGGGCTATCAGGTTGTATCAGCCGGCGGCACGGGCAAAACAAATACGTCGATTTGGATTGTCGGCTGGGGCGAACGTACCGTGACGGGTATTTATCCGCGCAATACGTATGCCGGCTTAAAAGTCCGCGACTTGGGCGAAAATGATGCGGTAGATCCGGACGGCCGCAAGTTCCGCGCGGTGTCCACTCTCTTTACTTGGAAGCCGGGCCTTGCGGTACGCGATCAACGCGCCGTTGCGGCGGTTCGCAACATTAACACAAGCAATTTGTTAAGCCTTGACAGTGACGGCAAACGCTCCTTGATTGAAAAATTTATTCTTGCGAAAAATCGTTTGCGCAACTTGGACACGGTGAACGCGGTGGCCTATGTCAACGATGATGTATATTCGTTCTTAGAAATTTATTTGATTGATAAGAATAACGTACATGTAACGCGCCGCGATCTTGCCGACGGTCAGCAGGTCCTGTATTTAGCGGGTATTCCTGTTCGCAAGCTGGACGCGTTGCGTAGTGATGAAGCGGTCATTAAATAAGGAGGGGTCTTAATGATTTACGATGCAGAAAATACATTTCTTTGGCAAAAAGACGTTGCGTCAGTAGGAACGGGCGGCATTGATTCTGATGTTGTCTATTTGGGTAAAGGCGACGCCGTCCAGCCGTTGTGGTTGGCCGTGACGGTATCGGCGCCGCTTTCTGATGATGCTACCGTCACGGTGGAAACGTCGGAAAAAGAAACAATGGCGGGAAAAAAGACGCTTGGCACGTTTACGCTTGCAAAAGGTGAACGCAAGCTGGCGGCGAAATTGCCGGTCGGTGTACTTGGCTATGTTCGTGTTCATGTAGCGGCGGCGGCAAGCACTTTGGGCGCGGCGAAAATGAACGCCGTTTTGGTCTTGGACACTGACCTGTAAAATGGAAGCATTAATTTTTGGACGGTTGGGGCGGCGGAGTATTGACACGATGTCGGCTAATGAGTGCCGCGCGCGTTTAGACGCCGCGGGTATTCCGTATGCGGACGATGCGACATTGGCAGAACTCCGTCAAGCCGTCAAGGAACTTGAGGGGGCGTAAGCTCCCTCTTGTTTTTTTATATGTTTAGTCAAAAGGCCGCTTATTCTAGCGTCTTTTTTAGTAAGCATATAAGGAGGAAGAAGCAATGACGATAACCGATATTTGCAATTTAGCGCTATCTCATTTAGGCGTCGGGACAATTCGCGACGTACACGAAGAAACGGAAACGGCGCGGGCGTGTAAATTGTATTACGACGCGACGCGGCGCATGCTATTGCGCGAATATCCGTGGGGCTTTGCCCGCCGTGTGGAACGTTTGGCGAAGATGCCGGACAAACAATTTCCGGGACATAAAAACGTGTATATGTATCCGGAATTGTGTTTGTATATCTACCGACTGACAGACGGAACGCCGACGCCGGACGAGCGGCCGCAGTTTGAGGTGTTTAATTTGGACAATAGCACAAAGGTCATTGCGACGGATATAGACGACGCGTGGGCGGACTATGTTTATGACGTAACCGATCCGGACGTGTGGGACGCGGTATTTTTGGAGGCAATGACGCGTAAACTTGCGGCGGACTTATGCATGCGGCTTGTCGGCAATCAAGGCCTGTTCGAGCAGCAATTCAATTTATATCGGGCGGCGCTGGACATGGCAATGACGCAAGTGGCAAAGGAACGGCAAAACGATCCGCAGCCGCTCAATCGTTATATCAATGCGAGGTGGCGTTAATGGGACAAGGTGTCGGCCCGATGTACGCGATTCAGCCGGCGTTCACGACGGGCGAAATTTCGTATGATGTGGCGAACCGTGTAGACTTGGAAAAATACAAGTCGGCACTATTACGCGCCAAAAACGCGATTATTCGGCCCTATGGTGCGGTGTGTCGACGGGCCGGTAGTGAGTTTATGGGCGAGGCGTTGTATTCAGACAAAGACGCTATTTTGGTGCGTTTCGCGCGCGATGCCGACAATGGGGATCTGCTGGAGTTTGGCGATAAATATATTCGCGTTTGGCACAATGGGAAAGATAGCGGCAAAATCATTGATGCGCCGTTCACGCAAGCGATGCTTAAAAAATTGCGCTTTGCACAGTCGGCGGATACTTTGTTTATTTGTTCGGGTGATTTGCCCGTGTATGCGCTAATTAGGGACGGCGGCTATTCATGGACGGGCGGTTGGAAATTAATGCCGTATGAATTTACGCACATGTACTTTGAAAACGAAGATGACTACAGCTCGGCGACCGTGACGCCTAGTTCAACATTTGGCAGTAGTGTTGACGTAACTGCGTATTCCCGATTTGTTCATTCACAACTTAAAGGCGCGCACATACAGATCGCTCATCATATGCCGGCGGAATCGGTAAAGGTGCAGTTTGAAAAGAAAGATACACAGCAGGTTCTTACTTCCGTTCCGGTTTATGTGGGCAAACAATGGAAAGTTACGACGGCGGGGATTTGGACCGGCGATGTGATTTTGGAATACAGATATTCATCTAATAACGTGTGGCGGGAATTTCGCCGCTATTCTTCTGATAAAAACTTTAACGCGACGGAATCTGGAACGGTTGAGGAGGAAATGTATTTGCGCATATCCGTCCAGGCGAGTGGCGAAAGCTTGACGGTTACGCTTACGCGCCTTCCCTATGTGCATGATGGCGAAGCCGTTATTAATTCATGCTCCGCATCTACTTTGAACGTATCTGTCATCAAGCCCTTTGGCGCTACTACTACTACAAAATTATTCAGCATCAGTCCGTGGGACAAGGCGCGCGGTTATCCGCGCACTTGTTGTTTTTATCAGGACAGGCTGGTATTGGCGGGAACAAAGGCCTATCCACACAAAATGTGGTTAAGCCGGACGGGCGATTACGCCAATTTGAGCGTAGAAAAAGCGGGCGGACAAGTAACTGACGATTCCGCCGTGGCGTTGTCTTTAATTTCGCGCGAAATGTATAACATTTTGCATCTTGTGCCGGCGCAGGATTTAATCGTATTAACGGACGGGAACGAATGGATCGTGCCGGGGGATAAGCCGGTTACGCCGAAAACGGCGCAAGTCAAGACGCAGACCATGCGCGGGTCGGCAGAGTGCGAGCCGGTATATATCGGCAACAGGCTTGTATACGTACAGGCACGCGGCGCGACGGTGCGTGATATGGGTTATTCCTATGAATCGGATAACTATAACGGGATCGATTTGACGCTATTGGCGAAACACTTGGTGCAAGGTCACTCCATTGTGACGGCGGCTTATGCGCAAGAGCCGGACTCCGTTTTATACATGGTGCGCGATGACGGTATTTTATTATGCTTGACGCTAATACGCGAACAAGACGTTTACGGTTGGTCGCATTGGACGACAGACGGGAAATTCTTGTGGGTCGAGACGGTGCAGGAAAACGGCGAAGAATCGGTTTACGTCATTGTCGAGCGCAACGGTAAACGTTGTATTGAGCGCTTTCGTTCAGGCTGCAATGTCTACATGGACAGTTACGTACAGGCGAAAAACGGCACAATTCAAGTGCCGCATCTGCAAGGCAAGACCATTGCGGCGGTAGTCAACAATAAGCGGCTACCGGACGGAAACGAAACAAGGATTCAAACAGAATCAGAAACAGACACGGGCGCCGCGGGCCTTTCCTATGAAACGAAGATCGAGCAGCCGGGCGTCGAATTGCAATTGAATAACGGGACTGTACAGGCGCGAACGGTGCGCGTGAATGAGGTGACATTGCGCGTAACCAACTCAAAAGGCGGTAAAATCGGCCACAATTTTAAGCACATGGACGCATTACCGTATCCGTCGGCGGAAAACTTTACGGGGGATATTTTGGCGGTTATGCCGAATATTGACGTCGGCTTTAACACGCGCGGGCGTGTCTGCGTTTCGTCCGATGAACCGTTTCCGTTGAACGTGTTGGCGATTATTCGTTCGATCTCTGTGGGTGGCGGTCATGTCCAAGGTTACAACGGTTGACGCGCGAAGTGTTGACGTGTCTGTGTTGCATCGTTTGGGTGCGAATATGCGGCCGCATGATGTGGAAGAATGTGAGGCGTTTGGCTTGTCGCCGGTGGAGGCCGTGTTACAGTCGGCCTATAACGCGCAAAGTGAATCTTTTGTCGTACTGGACGAACAGGGCGAGGCGCTTTGGGTATACGGGCGCGGTCCGGTGATCGGCGCGGAGGGCGTCGGCATTTGGTGCTTGGGGCGCATCGGATCAGAAAAACACGCAAAATTCTTTTTAAGAGAAAGCAAGCGCGTAATTAATAAATGGCTTAATGAAGGCGCGGTGCTTTGGAATTACGTTAGTGTCAACAATGCGCCGTCGTTGCGGTGGCTTGCGTGGCTTGGCGCGACGTTTGGCGACACGGTCGAAATTGGTGGCGTGCAGTTTGTAAAATTCGAGATAAGGGGGAAATAAAATGTGTCATCCGGTGGCGTTGTTGGCTGCGCAAGTGGGTATGCAACTTATGGGGCAGCGGGCGCAAACAAAGGCCAATATTAATATGTATCGGGCGCAAGAACAGGCGGCGCTAACGAATCAAAAAATGAGTGAACGCCGACAAGAACAGATTGCGGAAGAATACGGACGGGAAGAAGGCCGCATGCGGGATCGTATGCGCCTAATTGCCGGGCAAAACGCGGCGGAGGGAGGCGCGGCCGGCTTGCAAATGGGCGGGTCGCTAATGGACGTCTTGGGCGCGTCGTATGGTGGATATTTAGACGACAAGGCGGCCAACTTGCGGAATCAGCGAAATGACGTATATAACGAATTTGTCCAAGGCTGGAATTACGGGCAGGAAGCCAAACAAGCAAGGGCGGGCGCGTATAATGCAAAACTTGCAGGACGCCGGGCAATGCTTGGCACGATCTTGGGCGGTGCGCAACAATATTACGACTTGCGGTCAAACGTCGGGGCGGCCAATTATAGCAATGCGGCGCCTGATCCGACTGTGCGGCTTGGCGACATTATGACAAATAATAATTACACGATATACAAACAAGGCGGTAAATTCAGATTAAAAGATAACCACACGCCGTGGCTTGCGGGTAAATGGAGGTAAGTTATGAAGCTGGAATCTTATACGCCTTCTGTGCGCGGAAACGTGCAACAAGCAAGAACAGGCGTTGCCGGTAACCTTGAAACGCGCGGAGGCAATGACACAACGTGGGGACAATTAGGCAAAGTCGCGGGAATTGCCCTTGAGGCGCAGATCAAACGACAGGAAGATGATGATGCCTTGCGCGTCGCCAATGCGCAAAGTGAGTACATACGCCGAACGAACGAGGTGTTATACGGTGACGGCGGAATGGCGTACCGGCAAGGGGAAAACGCGACGCGCACGCGGGAAGATTATTTGACGGCGGAAAAAGATATTCGCGCGCAAGTATTGAGCGAATCGGGCATAAAAACGCGGCGCGGGCAGGAGTTGTTCCAACGGCAGGTGGAAAAATCACTTACAGCAAACGAAGCGGACATTTTGGGGTGGGAAGAAAAGGGCCGCAAACAATGGATCGCGGACACGGCAACGAACAAAATGGAAGCGACGCTTGCGGCCGCTATTAATACGGGCAATATAAAAGCGGCCTATGACGGCGTCGATCAAGGCTTGGCGTTACAGTCGAGTTATTTAGATGAGGCCGGCTATCAAGCGGAACAGCGCAAACGTTATACAGACGTAACGAACAGAATGGTCGGAACATTAATTAATGCGGGCAATTATACGAAGGCACTGACGGCGATTGAACACGCGCGCGAAACGGGCTTGGTGTCCGGTGACGTATTAGAGAAGCTGGAAAGCGCCGCAAAAGAAAAGAAAGGCGTATTGCAAGCAAAAGAAAACGCCGCCGATTATGCAACATATTTTTCAGGACAGGGCAAAAGAATTTGGGAGGTCACGCGGGAAGCGTTTTCCGCGGTGTTCCGTGAAAAGAACAAAGGACGCGGAGGCAGTCGCGCAGAAATTGTTGAACGCTTTTTGGCGGCGACTTGTGGGCAGGAAAGCCACGGCGACTATAACGTGGAAAACAACTCAAACGCCGCGTCCGGCAGAGTTGCCCGCGGCAAATATCAGATTATCGACGGTACATGGCAGACGTACGCGCCAAAAGCAGGGCTTGATGCAAACGCGCCGAGAACGCCGGAAAATCAAGAAAAAGTCGCGCGGGCAATGGCGGAAGAGTATTACGACTTAACCGGCGGCGACACGGGGCAAATGGCCGCATGCTGGTATGTCGGCTCACCGGTTACAGGCTGGTCGCAAGAGGCGCTTAATCGGCCGCAAATATCCGACGACGGAACAGTGTATCCGTCAATTCAAGAATACATGGATCAGGTACAGGCGCGTATGGGCGGCGGGCAATTAACGGAAGGCCAACTGTTTGAACAGGAAGAACGAGAATGGCGGGCGTTTCAAGCGCAAGCGGCGGAACAAGAACGCGCGTATCGGCAAGACTTGCAGCGTCAAAAAGACAGTATTGAAGATGCACTTGAAACAATGACGCCGGAAGAACAATTGCAATTCTTGCAGGAACAAACGGCGGGCAATGAGGACTTAAAGCGCGCCTATCGGCCCGCTATTCGGGCGCTTAAAGCGGAGGGCGCAAAGATACACGATTCGCAAATGGACGGTATAAAACAGTTGATTGCGACGCGTCAAATTCAAGATCAAGAAGATCTGACCGGCTTTTTTGAACGCCACGGCTTAAAACCGACGTTTGCGCAATATAAGCAATTAAGCAATGAATTAACGGCGGCCAATGAGGGCACGGGCAAATATCGGTACACAAACGACGGCGCAATTAAGTCGGCAGTAAAAAAACTAGTAGGCAATAAACGCGGCGACTTTGACACAATGTGGGCGGGCGCATCGGTTGCCCTTAATAATGAGGCGGTAAAGTACCAGCAAGAACATCAAGGACAAATGCCGCCGCCGGCTTGGCTGGAACAAACGGCCGCGCGGTTAATGACGGACAATATATCCTTTGCGCATCACCCGCAAACGCAGATCACGCGTGCGGAGTTGGGTACATACGGGTATTCTAACGCGCAAGAAGTAAGCAACGAACGGGGCGAAATATTTATTCGCATGTTTGCGCCGGACGGTGAATTTATAGACGTTGGCGCGGATCAGGTGCCGCAATGGCTTGAGGGCGTTCGTTCCGGAGCGTACGGGGGCCTTGGACAATAGGGGGTATACATGGATAACAGAGAAGAACGGCAAAAACAGGCAGACGCGGCGTTTCGTTCGTCCGGCTTTGGTATGCCTAAAATTGCGCCGTCTCCGATACAACAAGAGGCGGACGCGGCGGCCAGCTTGGTCAACGCAAAGCCGATCGAGCAGCCGCCAACTTTGTGGGAACAAGTGCGAAATAGTGAAATCGGGCGTTCTTATTTTTGGGGCAAAGAGGACTATTCGCGCCGCGCAAAAGAGATCGCGGACCGTCTGCAAGTGTCTCCCGACGTCGTTTCTGTTTCCGGTGAAGAAAGTTTGAAGCGTTGGGAAAACACTTTTCAAACGCTGGAAATGGGCAAGCGTGACGACGAATTCGCGCAAACGTGGAGCGACTGGAACGACATTTCACAGACGGAACGGGCAATTCGTGTACACAATTATTCCGACGTTAAGCAAACAATGGGCGTTGTGGATAATGTTACGTCGGGTATTCGCCAAATGGACGCGCAAATTAAATTATCCGCTATGGGCAATGAACGCATGGAGTTAGAGGCGCAAGGCAAAAATACTGACGAATTAGACGCAAAAATTCAGAATCTGCAGAAGTATATCATGTCGCAGTCGGGCGACGGCGGTATCATTCATGACACGTCAAGCCAGCTATACATGATGGCCAATCAATCCGTTAATTCCGGCAAGGAAATCATGATCGGGTCTTTAATGGGCGCGGCGGCCGGTGCGGCGGCGGGCGGTGTTGGTGCAATTCCCGGCTTTATTACCGGCGCCGGCTTGGGGTATCGTGCGGGCCTGTTTAACCGTATGAACGAAATGGAGCGCGGCTTGTCATATCTTGAATATCGTACCGGCGGGGAATACGGGAAGATGTCCGCAGAAACGGCGGCAAAGGCGGCCACGGCTGTTGGTATAACTAACGCGGCAATTGAATTTGCGTCGTTTGGTATGGGTCTCAGGGCCTTAAGCATGGGCGCGCGCAAGATTGCAGGACGGACGGCGGCGACGGGCGCGCAGTCGATTATCCGCAACGCGGCGCGTTCCATTGCGTCCGCGCAAAGTGTGGGCGAGGTGGCGAAGATTTTCGCAAAATCGGCGGGAATCGGCGTTGCATCAGAAACGGCGGAAGAAGTCGCACAGCAAGCGGTGTCGGATATTGCGTGGAACGTGGCGGCCGATCCTAGTGAAGGCACGCGCAAGATGCCGGTTGCGGAAATCATCAGTAATGCGGTTGATGCGGGTATCACGGCGGCGCCGGCTATCTTGGGTATGTCGGCAGTATTGGGCACGGGCGCTAACGTTCGCTTTGTATCGAAAGCGGCGCGCATGTTGCGGCCGGACTATGAAATTCAAAAGGAAATGGCCGTTCATACCGTCGGCGCGCAAATGTTGCGCGACCTTGAAGCGGACAAACAAGCGAGCGCGCTATTCAAAAAAGATCCGGAATTATATACAAAGTCGGTACAAGAGGCGGCAGACAAACAAGGTCTTGGCGCTTTTTTTGTTGATGCGAACGCGCTTATGGAAACAGAGGACGGGCGCAATATCTTAAATAACATGGTAAGCAGTAATATCGTATCGGAACAAGCCTTGCAGACGGCAATCGAAACGGAAGGCCGCTTGGAAGTGCCGGTTGGCGTATATTTGCAAGAAGATTTTACGGAACAGGAACGGGCGGCGGTAGACAAGGCAAGCGCATGGACGCAAGACGGAACGACACAAGCGGAAATGGCGGCGCATTGGGAAAACATGGCCGCAAGCAAGTACGCGCAAGAGTTGCAAGACGATATTGACAGAATGATCCATGCGACCGATCGCGTATTGTCTGATAAGTTTTCGGCGGCGGACGAGGCGGACAAAGAAACAATCCGGCAAGTGTTGATGACAAATCCGCTGGACTTGAACGCGGCGCGCAAGAAGGTGCGCAAAGAAATTGAAGACAATATCGAGCAGACGTTTTCCGATACTATTTCCGTGATGCGCACCGACTTGGCGGACGGTGAAATTCAGTTAGTCCCCGGTCGTGATACTGTTTACGATCAGGACAGAATGTTACGCGCGTCAAGCAATCCGCAATGGTACAAAGATTTTTACGCAACGCACAAACGCAAGCCGCGCAAAGACGAGTTTTACGACATTATGCTCGATGAAGAAGAAAAGCAGGTGCAACGGTATTATTCAAACGGCGTAATCAAGAGCGAACAGGACTACGAAGACGCATTACAACAGATTGAAAACGGGCGCAAAATGGTTGAAGCGTTGCGAACGATAGACGCGTACAAAGATACGTTTGATGAACTGCAAAAAGAAAAGGCCGTGTCCTTGCGCATGTATTTGTCGCCGGACGAAATGAAAGTGTACGACGATGTCAAAACGTACATGGATAGCGTCGGCGGAGACGCACAGGAAAGCGCGCATCAAGCGGCGTACTTGTGGGCAAAACGCGCTAAAGTGTTTACGCAAATGATGCACGACATGGGACATACGGACTTTGTCGCGACGGACTATCTTGACATGCACCCGCTTTTCGCTATGAACGAATATACACCGGACGCGGCGGACAAAATGGCGGCGCAATTAATGCAACGCAACGGCGGTATTGCTCCGCGGGAATACTTTCAAAACCGATACGGTGACGGCGGTTATGACGGTCAATCAATGAGCAATCGAGCACGCGCGGCGTATGACTTGGGCGAAAAGCCGATGAGCAAATGGACGAAAGATGAAATCATCGAGGCCGTTTTGGATTATCTTGATGAGACGAAAGCGGAAACGGCAATCAGCGTTGACGAGATAAAAGCATTGCCCGCGTGGTTATTGAGGCAAGAGTTTTTAACCTATCGGAGCTGGCACCATACCGGGGCACTATATAACACGACAGACTTTTACGGTCTTGACTTCAAGGCGCTTGACCTTCCCTTGGCGCACTACCAGGAGAAAATCGAAGAACACAAAAAAGAACTGGCGGCGACAAAAGGCGACAGAGAAAAGGAACGCCAACAAAGAGAAGCGCGCCGAGAACGTCGGGAATTTGAAACACGCATCAAAGAATTACGCAAATACACCAAGTACAAAACGGATAAGGGCCTAATTGCGGCAGTAGACGACGGCCGTGTAACGCTGGAAGAACTGGAACAAAAAGGACAGGAAGAAAAGGCGAAAGGCTATCTTCGTTATACCGAATACAAGACAGAGACGGCACTAATAAAGGCGCTCCGCAATGGCGACATTACCATGGACAAGTTGGAAACATTGCGGGACGAAAAAGATCCAAAACGAATTGCCGCGCGTAAATTGGCAAAAGCGCAAGGCAAAAAAGAATGGCTTGAAGTCGTGGAGAATGATCCTGCTTTGTTCCGTTTATTGCCCGAACAGGCGCGCAATGATAAAGACGTAGCGTTGTTAGCCGTTCACCGTTACGGAATTGGCGCGCTTGAATATGTCGGCGAAACGTTAAAGAGTGATCCGGACTTTATTGTTGGCGCGGTTCGCCGAAATTCCGGCGTATTGTCGCAATTTGCGCCGGCGTTACTGAAAAATAATCGTTCCCTTTTGCGCCGTGTTGTTGTAGAGGCGCCGCGGGCGGCCGGACAACTGCAAAACATTTTGAGCGAAAAAGGGCGTCTTGAATTTATTACCGACGTAGCAAAAGATGCGCCGGCGGCGGTGGCGTCCTTTTTGTCGAAAGAACGGAGACTCTCTCCGCAAGAGGTTGAACGCATTTTTCAAGCATCGCCGAAAGCGGCGGAGCTTGTCGCAAAAGACGATATTAACCACTACAAAAAAGACGCAAGAGACAACATGGAACGGTATCAAGCGGTTGCGCGGGAATTTATGAAGGCGGAATCGCGCATTGAATATTTTCAAGCAGATGCGCAAGAACGGCCGTTAATCTCGTTACACAATACGACGGCGGCGAAGATCCGGCACATTGCCGAATTGGGCGGAATTGCCGTGCCGTCAATCGCTATTACGCGCGCAGATGTTCCGTATAATCGTTTTGGCAATATTACTTTAATTGCTGGTTCTGACTTTATTAACCCGAAAAAGAAAGAAAATCCGACCTTTGACACAGATGTATATTCGCCAAGATATCCGCAAGTTTATGACTACAAGTTGGAAAAAGGTGCGGAAAAAGAACTTGTTTCTTTTTTTACACCTTTAGTGAAAAAGTTTAGCGGTGAGGATATTGGCGCGGGGGCGTTGGCAGACCTAAAGAAGGCATTAGCCGGCGGACTTGACGGCGTTCTTTCTAAAAGCGGACTTGATGAAAACGAAACGGCACAAAAAGCATGGTTTGCGACAAAAGGACTGACGGCAAAAGATTTGCCAAGCACAGAGGCACGATATAAATACTGGATAGACAACCATTCAGAATTTAAGGAATGGCTTGCGCCTTTGTATCGTGCCATACCAAAACAAGCGCGCATTTTAACCGGATATACTGCAAGCGGGCGACAGCGTTTCAAAGATTACACGCTGGATAATATCGTTAAAATTATGCGCGGTAAGGCGCGCAATGAAGAAGGCATGTATTACGGAGTTGGCAACATTCGTGCGGCGCATGCAAAAAAATACAAAAACCTAACCGAAGTACAAAATGACCGGAATCGCATTACAAGTCATGAGGACATGGAAACATGGAAAGAAAAACTTAACGAAAAATGGGAATCCTTAACGCAAAAAGCGGGCGGCGCAAAGGCGGAAATCATTGCCGACATTGTTTTGAACAGTCCAAAAAGTAAATGGCAAAATGAACTTGACAAAGAGAATATAACGGGAATAAATGCGAACGCCCTGAGTGACTTTGTAAATGATATTACAAGCGCGCCGGCTGAATATTTTGAAGTGAAAAAGCAAAGAGCGGTTGGACTTGATGAGTTTTACGCGGCTATTGTTCCAAAGGGAACGACAAGAGAAACGCGCAAAATTTTACGTGATGCAGGTTTGCGCGTTGTTACCTATGACGGCAAAAATCGCAATGAGGTATTGCTTAAAACGGCGCAACAGTTACAGAAAAAACATGGTGACGTGTTGTTTCAAAGACAACAAGAACGACACGTTCGCGGTATGACGGCGTTACGTGACGGCCGGCAAATGTTGTTCTTGTTCCGTAAAGACGCTAACTTTTCTACTTTCGTGCATGAATCCGGGCATGTCTTTTTGGAAGATTTACAACAAATGGCAGCGCAAGAAAACGCGCCGGAGTGGCTGAAAAAAGACTGGCAAACGGTCAAGGAATGGACAGGCTGGAAAGACGGGGCGGACAATCGGGCGGCACACGAAAAGTGGGCGCGCGGCTTTGAGGCTTATGTACGTGACGGAAATGCGCCGTCGCGCGACTTAAAGGCCGTTTTTCGGCGTTTTCGCCGTTGGCTTGTGGAAATATATCAAAACTTGCTGGACTTGGGCGAAATCCCGCCGGAATCAATTCGCAATGTCATGGACAGAATGTTGGCAACGCAGGAAGAGATTGACGCCTACACGGCAGAAAAAGCGCTGGACACGATGCAAGACGTGGACACGAAACTGGCGGCGCGTTTGGCGAAACTGAAAGCAAGAGCCGCGGAAAAAGTGGAAAAAGACGTGGAGGCGAAAATTCGCAAAGGCGTCGAAGAAGTGCTTGAAGATGCAATTCAATCGTGGCGCACGGCGCGGACAGAAGAATTACAAAAAGAAGAAATATACAAGCATGAGGCACTGGCAAAACAATTTGGCGAAGATGTCCTGAATAAATACTATGCTGATGCGGCGGCGTTCAAAAAGGCGCTGGAAGATGCGGGCGGGCCGCTGGAAGAACGCCTGAAACGTGAAGAACAGGAACAGAGAAAAGCATTCACCGACGAATTAATGAACCCGGAATCTATTCGCGCGCAAGTGGAAGAATACATGACGGGCGAATTAGGACAAGCGGACCTACTGGAGGCAGAAACGAGATACATTGCCCGTGAACGCAATAAACTTGCGGGCGAATACATGAAACAATTGCGCAAGTTGAACGACAATCCGCAACGGGGAAATCCAAAACGAAGACTGCACCCCGGCGAATTGCCGGAATCGCCAACACGAGAGGAACTGTTGGCAAAGCCTGATGTGCAGGTGGTAGATGTCGCGTTGCCTGAAAATTCTCCGTTAGTTCCGAGCGCGGAATTGCTGGCAGCTCAACAGGCGAGAGATGAAGCCTATGCGGCCGGCAAGCGCGGCAAAGCTTTGCCGGACAATCCATACTGGAAAGAGTATCGGGCGCAGGCAAAAGCGTGGCTGAAAGAGCATGTGCCGGAGCATGTCGCTCACCCGGAGTTGGGCCTGATTCAAATTCCGCGAAAAGGAATTGATCATGCGACGGCCTCAGCGAGAAGCGCGGAAGCATTAGCCGTATTGGGGAACTTGGAACAAATACTGGCGAATGGTGTACTAACGCAATACCAAACTGATAGACACGGTGACGGACGCGTGCATGGTGTGTGGATTATGCATACCCCAGTGTACTATCAAGGGCAAACGTTGGTAGTGAGAAGTGTCTTGAAAAAGCGGTCGGACGGGGCGTTCTATTATGACTCGCAGGCAACAAAAATAGAAGCTACTATCGGGCTTAAACCAGCCGGGGAGTATAACTCCAGCGTCACTGATACCTCGATAGTAGCTTCTTCTGCTATTAGTGTAGAAGAAATGCTGAAACATGTCAAGTCCGAAGATCAACCTTTGGCTGACGGATATTTGACGGAGGCGGAACGGCTTGCCGAGGTGCTTTCCTATTTGCGGTCTGAATTAAAAGGACACGAGGGCGCGCGCGAATCGGTCGTTGACGCGCAAAAACAACTGTCCAAAATTCGCCAAAACGAACGCGCGGCGGAGCGTGAACTGGAGCGCGAACAAGCGCTGGTCAAACAGTTAAAAGAAAGTCACGCGGAAGATGCGGAAGAACACGCGCAAAAACTTGCGGAAATGCGGCAGAAGTTGACCGACATACGCAAGGAAAACGCGGCGAAGGTGCAAGCAATCAAGAAAACGGCGCGGGAAGAAATCAACACGCGTCTGCAAGGTTTGCGGGACGTTCGCGACAGTACGCAGGGGCGTTTACGCCTGATTGAAGAACAAGCGGCGCAAACGTTACGACAAGCGCCTATCGGTGAATCGTTGACGTGGAAAACGTATCAACGGAAAATCGCCTATTACGGCACATTATCATCGAAAGCGCTGGTGCGCGGTGATTATGCACAAGCGGCGGAAATGAAAGAGCGGCAATTGTATCATGCGTATCTTGCCAAACACGCGGTGATGCAGGAACAACAGGTGGATAAAGATATTCGCCGGTTGCGTGAAAATCTTAAACGAATGACGCGTTCGCAGCAGCCGATCCGCCTTGACACGCAAGCGCGTTATTTTGTGCATCATCTAATGTATCAATTAGGACTGACGGGAACAGACGCGCAAGCGCCGATTGACGGTTTCGAGATGTCCTCAATTGAAGAATTATTGAACCCTGATGTCGCGTTTGGTATGGGCGGAGATCCGGTTATTTCTCCGGCTTTACGGGCAATGTTTGAAGCGGACGGACGAAACGAAAAGACATGGCGGCAGATGCCCTTTGAAACGTGGGAACAGACGGTTCAAGTGTTGCAAGCGGTATACACGGCAGGGCGGCGCATGCATGACGGCTTGGCTATTGTCCGCAAAAACGGCGAACATGTAAGCATCGCCGACGCGGCGAATGAATTGGCCCTTAAACTTAAAAAGCGGTATGGGGAAGATAACAGAGATTTGCGACAGATCCGTAACGACATGACGCGCGCGGACCGTATGGGTCAATTAGCCGGCGAATTAGTAACGCAGCTTATTAAGCCGGAAATTATCATGAACCGGTTAGACGGTCGGGCGGCAGGGGTAAAGATTGATGATGATTCATTTCATCGCTTTATCTATGATCCGATCGCGCGCGCGGCGACACGTAAGCGCGAAATGACGGCGGATGCGAAACGAAACCTGAGCCGGATATTCGAGCGGCGCTATTCACGCAACGAGATGCGCGCAATGCGCCAAGAACGAAAATACCAAGTCGGTAACCGAAAGGCGTACACAAAAGAAGAGATATTGACGGCGGCGCTGAATTGGGGCGCGGCGGAAAACAGAAAGCGCGTACTGCATACGTTTGGCGTTGATGAGCAGACAATGGACGCCGCGTTTGGCGAAATACTGACGGCAAAAGATTGGGACACTGTTGAAAAGATTTGGCAATTTATTGACGGCTATTATGAGGAACGTAGCCGCGTTTTGGAACGGGAAACGGGCGTGCCGTTGGGCAAGGTGGAGGCCGTGCCGTTTACCATTAACGGCCGCAAGTTTGACGGCGGTTACTATCCGATTGTGTACGATCCTCAATTGTCGCAAAAGGCGTCGGACATGGACGTGGCGAATGAGTTAGCAAAACAGATGTCAAGTAATGCGGTATTTGGCGCCGGTTTAGGTGCGACGAAAAAGCGGCAAGCGGTGGTGAATCGTGAATTGTTGTTGTCGCTTGACGTATTGCCGCGCGCGGTAAATGAGGCTATTCTGCATATTTCTATGCGGGAAGCCGTGCTGGACGTGGCGCATCTGCTGGACCATGCGGCGTTGGCTGAACCATTGCAGAAAGTCATAGGGCAGTCGCAGTATCGAATGTTGCGTGAATGGGTGCGCGACACGTGGCGGGAAGAATTGGTGCGCGAATCGAGCGCCGAACAGTTTGCCAATTTATTGCGTCGTAACTCTACCTTTGCCGTCATGGCGTACCGAACGTCGACGGCACTTTTGAACGTTTGTAACATTGCTATGGTTTCTCATTCTTTGGGCAAAATTCGCACGTTGCAAGCGTTGCTGACGTTCTACTTACACCCGCAAAGAATTACGCGAAAGGTTAAAGAGAAATCAAGCTTTATCGCGGAACGTGAAGAAAACCTTGACCGTGATTTGGCGCGGGACATGAAAGTATCCGGCAAAGAATTATCCTATGTGGGAACGGACGGCGTGACGGCAAAAGCGGCGGAGGGCGTTTATTCTGCAAAAGAGGCGGTTGACCGGTTTGGATACTACCTAATCACAAAAACGGACTTAATGTTTTCACTTCCGACGTGGCAAGCCGTATATGAAGATACGGTGCGAGCGGAAATGGAACGCGGCGAATTGACGGCGGAACAGATTGACGCGGAGGCAATCGCAAAAGCAGATGAGGCGGTGCGGCGTATTTGGGGTAGCGGCGAAATTCAGGACCAATCAAAAGTCCAAAAGGGCCGCATTATGAAATTCTTTACTCCGTTTTATACGTTTTTCTCCGTGGTCTTAAATGCGCATATCGAGGCCGGATACGCGTTAAAAGACAACGGCAATCCGGTGCCGCTTATGTCTACCGTGTTGTATTGGCTATTCTTACAGGCGTTGTTGGAAACGGCTTTACGCGGTGCTATTGACGCGGCGACGGGGCGCGGTCCCGATGACGACGATGACTGGGTCGAGTACTTTGGCAAAGAGTATTTGAAAAACTTTGTCGGCACGGCGGCGGGCGGTATTCCGGGCGTGAATATTGCGGCGACGCTTACCATGAATACCATGTTGGGCGAATATTACCAAGGGCGCGGCAGTCAAGTGGTCGCTTTGCGCGTTATGGACGAATTGCAAGATTTGGCGTATGCCGTAGGGTCTGACAGGCGGGACTGGATCGACATGGGGCGGTCGGCGTCGCGCGTCGGAAACAGACTTGTCGGTTTTTCCGACACGTTGACCGACGGTTTCTGGACGCTGTTGCGCGTGACGTGTACGGAATCCGACGCGACGTGGGACGAAGCGGTGGCGGATATTATTTTTGACAGAAAGGCAGGGAAAGCCAAATGATCCAAGAAACAAAAACGAGCGTGGTATACGTGGGGGACGGCCGACAAAGGTCGTTCCCTTTTCCGTATCGGTATTACGACGCAAAAGACGTAGTCGGCTATGTGGAAAACAAGGGCAAGTGGGAACGAATTACGGGCAATTATGAATATCACGACGGCGAAAAAACATACGAATATCCGACGACTGGCGCGCCGTTAGCTAAGGGCGTAAAGTTAAAACTTGCGCGGGAAACGAAACAATCGCAAGAATACGACTTCGCCGAAGATCACGTTGAAAAGGCGCTGGACAAAATTACGATGATCTTGCAAGAAATAAACCGGGACGGTCTTGTACAAGTCGGCGTCGGTGACTTTGACGGTGTTATACCGGCGGGGCGGCCGTTCGCGTTCTTGCAATATAACGCAGATGCAAGCGGCTTTGATGTTGTAGATTTGCCCGACTTTGCCGGCGAGAAAAAGGTTCTGTTGGCTATTCGTGCCGGCGCAGAATCAGCGGCGAACAGAGCGGAGGCGGCCGCCAAACGAGCTGACGAACAAGTAACGGCGGGGGCGGAAGTCTTAAATAATTCACTTGCCACAATTGCCGGCGCGGTATCGGGCGGCGTCGCGCGTATTGGAACGCAGACGCGGCAAGCATTGAACGACGTAAACACAGCGGCGCAAGCGGCAGAAGATAAAACAAAAAACGCAGTACAAGCAACGCAAGACGCGGCCGCACAAGCGCAAAAAGAAATTGCGGCAGCACAGGCGGCCGCCGAAAGCGCGAAAAAAGAAATTGCCGACATACAGACCGACGTTCAAAACAACATAGCGCAAAAGCAAAACGAATTTAACACGCGGGCAAATGAAATTCTGGACAAGGTCGGCGGACTTGAGGAAACTGTAAAACGCGGCGAAGATGCGGTTGTGTCGTTGCAGAAATATGACGGACTGGAAGCCGCGGTTAAACAAGCGAAAGCGGCCTATGATCAGTCTGTTTCTAGGCTTGAACGGTCAATGTCCGACGCTGTTAGCCGGACCGAAGAACTTACGCAAATAGAAACGGCAACAAAAGCCGACGCGCAAGCCGCAGAGAAAGCGCGCACAGAAGCGCAAACGGCGGCAAGCACGGCAAGTAATGCGGCAACAAAGGCGGGGCAATCGGAAACGGCCGCAAAAAGCGCACAGACGGCCGCAGAAAGCGCGCGCACGGAAGCGCAGACGGCACAGACGGCCGCACAAGAAGCGCACAAGAATGCGGAAACGGCGGCACAAACGGCAAGCGGCGCCGCCGCAAGTGCGGGGCAATCGGCAGGAGCGGCAAGCGCATCGGCAACACAAGCGAAACAATCCGAAAGCGCAGCCGCCACAAGTGCGACAGAAGCAAAAAACGCGGCAAAGCAAGCAGAGCAGATCGCGGGCGGTGACTTTCTAACGGCGGCAAAAGCGGAAACAATGTTTGCCGATAAAAGCGGTACGGCGACGGCGTTAAAAAGCAAGGCGAACGCGACCAACGTTTATACAAAAACGCAGGCAAACGAGAAATTTTTACAAAAGACGGACAAAATCGACGCGTATACCAAAACAGAGGCCGCCGAAATGTTTGCTACAAAAGAAGAAGTAAAGACAAAAGCGAAGGCGACAGATGTTTATACCAAGACACAGGCAGACGAAAGATATTTACAAAAGACGGACAAGATTGATGCTTACACGAAAGCGGAAACGGACACCACGTTCGCCACAAAAAAAGAGGTAGGAACGAAAGCGAACGCGGTCGACGTTTATACGAAAGCGGACGCCGATACGACGTTTCAGCCTAAAGGCGACTATCTGATTAAGGGCGACGCCTATATGAAAGCGGAAAGCGACGCAAAATATCAGTTAAAAGGCACGTATGCGAGCGTTGAATACGTTGACGGTCGTGTGGCTAATATTGTCAATAGCGCGCCGGAAACGCTGGACACGTTGCAAGAGTTGGCGGAAGCGTTGGGGAATGATCCGAACTTTGCCACTACCGTCGCAAAAGAAATCGGAACAAAAGCGGACAAGGCAACAACAGAAAACGCATTGAAAGGCAAGGCAAATGCGGCGGACGTTTACACCAAAACGGAAAGCAATGAACGGTATCAGTTAAAAGGCGGCGCAAGTGTAGAGACCCTTTATCAATGGTTAAAAGAGCGCAATTACAACATGGATAATTTCCGAGGCTTGGAAAGCATTTTCCCGGTTGTTCAACTTTCGCCAATTAAGGTTGACGTCATAGAAGAAGATGCAACTGAAATGACGGGTACTGCATCGCCTAATGTAAAAATTATCTTCAAAGGGAAAACGGCAATATCCGATAGTAATGGGCTGTGGCGATTGCCCGCTGTTCCTGACTCAAACGCAACGGAAGTTACTATTCAATGGGTGGATTACGCCGGACGGACGCACACAGAAAAAATACCTGTTATCTTCAAAAAATACTGTATCCCGAAAGGCATTCAAATCGTCACACAATCAATTGCGGAGAAATATGAATTGAATAAGCCGCAAAACCTTGAGTTCCCCGCAAGTGTGACGCAAATTGAAGAAAGGGCACTTTATAATTACGCTCAAATAACCGGGGCGGCCGCTCCGAATTGCGAATATGTCGGCACTAAAGCGTTTTGCGGTTGTAGTCAATTAAAAAGCGTATCATTACCCGCTTGTATAACATTAGCGAATGACGCGTTTTTCCAATGCTCAAACCTTACGGAAATATCACTTCCCGAGTGTACGAAGATCGCAAGCTGGGCGTTTCATGGCTGCATTCGACTTGTTGCAGTCTCTATTCCTAAATGTGCTGACATGGATAACTTCGTATTTGATGAGTGCAAATCCTTGCGAACGGTTATTCTGTCCGAAAATTGGGTGCCGAATGGAGGTGTTAAAATACCTACAACGGCAACCGTGTACAATGCGAATAGAACTAAAAAAGTCAACTGGGATACCATGTCATGGGTCAATGTATATTAGCATCTTTTGAGGTGCTTTTTTAATGGGGCGAATTCTATGGTTAAAGAGATGAACGAAATAATTCAAGGCGTATCGGGAGCGATGATGAAGCTCGCCGACGCGTGGTGGGTGAAGTCCTTTTTTTCCGCCTTAGGTGGCGGCGCTATTTGGTTGATCCACTTAAAACACGTTCAAGTACTGGGCGTGTTTATTTTATTAGTGTTAATCGATCTAACTACCAAATGGAGCGCGATTACTTATCAAATGCTCATCGAAAAAGGGGCGAAGCCGGAGAATATATCCGGCTTTGATAAGTGGATAGCTATTCCGGTCGCATTCGCCGAGGGGCGCGTGTCATCGCGATTTTGTCGTAACGGCTTTTTTTATAAGCTATTGACCTATACCATTGCCACGGCGGCTGGGTTCTGTTGGGACTTCATGACGGGCGCGGGGTTCGCCGTCAATCTCGTCTGGATGTATTTAGGCGCATCGGAATTTTTATCCATTCTGGAAAACATGCGTGACGGCGGAAACGTCGTTATGGGGCGTTTTTTGGATCTCGTGAAAGACAAAGTCGAAAAGAAAATTAAGATGTGAAAGGAGAGAATGAACGATGAAGGTATTTATTAATCCGGGTCACGCTCCGAATGGCGTGCCGGATCCGGGGGCGGTCAATCCGGTAACGGGGGATCGTGAATGTGATTATGCTTTAACCTGCGGCGAGCAGTTGAGGGACTATCTCATTGCCGCCGGTTGCAAAGCCGCAATGCTCCAGTCGGACAGTTTAAGCGAAATATGCGAAACGTCCAACGCGTGGGAAGCCGATGTTTTTGTGTCCATTCACTGTAACTCGTTCAACACGATGGCGAGAGGAACAGAAACGCTTTATAAGTCGGAAGCGGGGAAGGCATTAGCGGAATGTATCCAATCTCAGATTATTAATTCGATTGATACTCTTGACCGAGGAATCAAGCAAAGAGACCGCCTTTGGGTGCTGAATGGAACCAATGCGCCAGCCGTTTTAGTCGAATTGGCGTTCATTGACAACGCAAATGACCTTGAATTGCTGAAAACGCAGTTAAATGCCTTTTCTGCGGCGATTGCACGCGGCGTGACTGATTATGCCAGACTGTGAATAAAAGTCGATAAAACGCGCTGATTTTCGTGACGTTTTTAAGCGAATGGGCAATAAAAGTACGATGTAGGAAAAATCATGTATTTTTTCATAGGTGGCGAGGGTCGCTAGGAAAAAATAACGGTTTTTTCATGGGTGGTGACGGCAGTTGTTTCCAAAATGGAAATATCTGCTTTTTGATTTAGGGCATCGTTTTTTCAAACGCGGAACGTTTTCCAAAATGGAAACAGTTGAAAGCGAAATATGCAGATGTTAAAATGCGAGCAGGCGAAAGCGACAAATCTACGCGAGGAGTCGCAAAGACCTTGCTTATCTACGCGAGCGGCAAGGTCTTTTTTGTGCGTAATGTGCTACAATGTAATTGAATAGCGGTAAACCTACGGGAGAGCCGCGGGGACTTGCCTACGATGAGTACGCAAGTCCTTTTAATTTGGAAATGTTGAACTTCGTAAAAATCGGTGTTTTCACGAAGCTAAAATATTGAACTTCGTAAAAAGCAGCATTTTCACGAAGTTAGAACAATAAAGGTGGTGATGCTGGGTAAAATAGTCCCATGGCGGAATTGACTTGATGACGAGCAAAATGTATACTGATTTTGGTAAGAGGAGGTGAGCCCATGTTGAAGGCAATGGACGTTGCAAACTATTTTATTGATGTTGGCGTTTTGCTTGGTCAAGATGATATGACCAATATGCGCGTAAATAAACTGTTATATTTTGCGCAAGGGCGTCATCTTGCCAAGACCGGAAAGCCTTTATTTGATGAGGATATTGAGGCTTGGAAATATGGGCCGGTAGTAAAAAACGTTTACCAAACATTAAAAGATAACAAAGATAAAAACATTAGCGTTCCATATGGCGAATATTCGATAGAGATATTTACGCCCGAACAGCGTCAAATTTTACTGGAGGTAGTGTCTAAATATAATAGACTTGTTACCAGTTATCTTGTCGCTTTAAGTCATGCGGCGGGGAGTCCGTGGGATTTAGCTTTTTCTTCTGGAAATGACAACACGATCCAAAAAGAAGATTTGAAAAAGTATTTTACCGATTGTATGGACACTGACAGTGACAACGAATGCCCGCCTTCGGACGTTAGCGAAACATATTTTGACGAGGACGGCTATACGGTGTTTCCAAAGGAATGGGACGATGGCGATTGGTGAATGGGAAGTTTGGTGGGCGTTTGTTAAGTTTGAAGATTCCAGTCAAATAAAGCGTCGGCCAGTATTGATTTTAGGCACGGGGGAGATTGCACTTATTGCGCCGTTGACATCGCACAAGCCAAGAAAGGGATATGTTGGCGAGTACGAGTTGAGATCGTGGCAGAAAATTGGGCTTTCAAAACCGTCCGTTATCCGTCTTTCTAAAAAAGGAAAGATTAATTCCAAATATCTTGATTGTAAAATTGGCGTATTGCCTGATGGCGATATAGAACGAATTAAAATTGTAATGGAATTTCATCGGTTATAACCAGAAAAGGCACTCAAGTGAGTGTCTTTTTTGTTGGATAAAGAGACGCACCTTGGCGTTTCTTTTTTACTTTTATCCATATGTAGTATGTGAAGAAATTGCACATACCATAAAGGGGTGAGGACGATTGCTAAAGCGAAGATTGCTTTTATGCTTGTTGCCGCTATTATTGGCGGCTTTTTTGTTTGGTGGCTTTTCGGTGAAAGCGGCTCCGGTGACATTGACGGAGGCGGAATGGCAGACGCTAACGCACGAATTGAACGCGCTCGAAGCGAGAACGAACGAGCGGGAGAATCTAATAAACGAATTGAAGGCAGCGTCGGGCGGCTTGAACGACAGCAACAACGAATTGAAAGCGGAAATAAATCGGTTGAAAGCGTTGCAGATCGAGCAGCGGCAATCCTTGAGCAAGACAGAGCAAGCCTTGAAAGAATCCGAGCAGTCGTTGATGCGGTGGAAAAAAGACGAATTGAAAAAGCGGACAAGCCTTGAGCGAAAAAAACGAGCATGGCAGATTATAGCGGTAGCCGCTGTAATTGCGGCGGCAGTGAAATAAAAAAGGGGCAGGATTTTTCCTGCTCCGCTTTTTTTATTTGAAATAGTTTTCCCCCATTGTTCCCCCACGATAAAAGGCAACCAGCAACAAACGCCTATTTGCGGTTCTTTTTTAATCTGTTCTTCTTATCGAGATCATA